>ERZ780101.301-NODE-301-length-5664-cov-2.56473_pt1 | contig 5664 bp, 6 predicted proteins | sample MGYA00433085_ERZ780101 | MGnify/ENA primary metagenome ERZ780101 (study PRJEB29588, sample SAMEA1970465) | human gut metagenome | biome: human gut; feature: human-associated habitat; material: faeces | place: Denmark | collected 2008/2010 ... | reverse complement strand
GAGGTATGATTATGAGAATGATGAAAAATAGTAGAAATGAAACAATTATGGTGGTCGGGATTGATCATGGGTATGGAAACATGAAAACTGCCACCAGATGCTTTCCATCCGGTGTAGCCAGATATGACAAGGAGCCAATCTTCCAGAATAATCTTCTTGTTTACAATGGTATGTATTACCAGATCGGAGAGGAACACAAAGAGTTCTGTGCAGAGAAAACGCAGGACGAGGACTATTATGTGTTGACACTGGCGGCTATAGCAAAGGAACTTGATGGGAAAAAAATGAATCAAGCAAAGGTACACATTGCAGCTGGACTTCCGCTTACCTGGGTAGCTACACAGAAAGAAGATTTCCAGAAATATCTTCTCCAGAATGAATGTGTGGATTTTATATTCCGCAATAAAGAATATCATGTGGAGTTTGCAGGAGCTGATATTTACCCACAGGGATTTGCAGCAGCTTTTTACCGTTTACAGGATTTCAAAGGAATCAACATGCTTGTGGATATTGGAAATGGAACTATGAATATCATGTATATCAATAATTCCCGTCCATTAGAGAAGAAATGCTTTACAGAGAAATATGGAACGCATCAGTGTGTGCTTGCAGTCAGGGAATCCTTAAAGATCATATCCACTGCCATCTGGTTACTAATTCAGTGAGTTATGAAGATGGAAGAAAACTGCATAACACCAAAAAGAATCTGGAACGTGTGAAACAGCTTACCAATCAGATGTGCCGAGAACGTGGCTTGTCCGTTGCTGAAAAAGGAAAACATTTTGATGGAAGTCAGATTGAAAAAGGGGAAGTCATTGCATGGAGCAAAGACAAATATAACCTGTTCCGACAGCAGGTAAAGGACAGCTTTGTAGCGGACTGTGCAATGGCAGTATTAAAGGCAAGGTATTTGCTGAAATCCGGAAACATGGAAATTCCGGTAAGCACCTGTCCGGTGGTGAGCGTTCCATGCTGTCCGGTTTCCAGGAAGCTGCACAGAAAATTCAGGAGAAGGATGAATACGCACTTGTTCCGTTCTTCCGTTTTTATGATACCGTACATACTTTCTTGGACGGTTCTATCCGCAGGGTAATCGAGCGTTGCCAGAAAGCTGCCGACAACGGCGATGGCATTGAACAGCAGGATGTGGATGTACTGAAACTTCTGTACTTGATTCGATATATTGATGACATTCCTTCTAATCTGGACAATATAGTTATCCTTATGGCAGACGATATTCGTGTAGATAAGATTATCATGCGCGAAGCTGTCCGTGGATGCCTTGACCGTCTGATGAGCCAGAACTATATCGGCAGAACCGGCGACACTTATAACTTTCTGACTGACGAAGAACAGGACATTCAGCGTGAAATCCGGGATACCAATGTGGATACCGCTTCTATCGTGGAGCGTATCGCTCAGATGATTTACGGCGATATTTTCACGACAAAGAAGTTTCGTTGCATTGGAAATGCGTCGCCGTGTCAAGGAGCAATTGAAGAAACTGGGCGGTATGGAATTTTATGATGTAAACTTCTCTTATATAGATCTAGAAGATATGTCAGAACATTATGTTTCCGTACCAGAACAGGGTGGCGGTAAGCTGATACCGGATGGAATGTGTAATCCGGGACAGGTTTATACCGTATCCAGAGGAAAAAGTGGCATGATTGGTGTATTCCGTTTGGAAAGTCAGATGCTTCCAGGCAATGGCAAAATTGAACGGACTGGCTTAGGCAGTGATTCTAAATGCAAGGAAGCGGTGAACACGGCATTTAATTATCTGAAAGCCAACGGCAATCGGATCAGTGGATCTATCAGTACCTCAACTAAGGATTACATCATCAATTATCAGGATTTGCAGGGTATCGGCATGACAGATAAACTGGCACTTCCAACATTGATTGCACTTTGTTCGATTGCCCTTGGAAAGCCTGTTGACAGCAACTTGGCAGTGTTGGGAGATATAACAATTAGTGGCACAATGATAAAGGTGGATGAACTTGCCAATACACTTCAGGTGTGTCTGGATAGCGGCGCAAAGAAGGTGCTGATTCCAAGTACCTCATTTGTTGATTTTGCAAGCGTTCCGGCTGAGCTGATGAGTGCATTTCAGCTGATTCCGTATCAGAGTGCGGAAGATGCGGTGTTTAAGGCGTTGGGGGTAGAGTAAAATCGAAGATAGGAGGCTACGAATGGCTATTGAGAAGGTAATCATTCAAAATTTTAAGAAGTTTAAAAATCCGTTTGAAGTAAAATTTAATGAAAATATCAATCTTCTGGTTGGTGATAATGAATCTGGAAAATCTACTATTCTTGAAGCCATTCATGTGGCTTTAACGGGTATGTATGCTGGTCGAAATATTAGAAATCAGCTATCAAAGATTCCATTGCAAAACGCCACTGGAAGTACGAAGCGAAGCATTATCAGCGGAAACCCCGATACAATATCCGATTGCTGAGAACAAAAGAATAGAAGCATACAAAGCAAAATGGTGAGCATAAACGTCTCATAACATAAATATCCGCCACACTGAGTCAAATGTGGCGGATATCTATAAACTTATTTTAGATTTTTTACTTGTCTACTTGACAGGAGGCTGATCAGTTTTACAGTGCTTTTTCTTTTACTAAAGAGAAAAAAAGCAGTGAATTTAAGTTTTGCTAAGTTTCACTGAGTTCTGATTTTACAGACCGCCATTGTTTCTTAGGCTCATATTTCCCACACCCGTCACAAGTCTGTGGCCAGTTGATTTTCCATTCAAAATATTCATCTCTGGTAATCTCACCGGATTTTAGTTCATCCATTCGAATTACCCATTCTTTCAGAAAATCATTCAAAACCCCATAGTCAAACCACATACAGACAGGTGCATGAGCCGGCCAGCCATCATTGTCATGATAGTAAACGGAAGTGTCTGCTACTTCATTACATTTTTCACCGGGAAATTTCTTAGGGAGAAACAGATGCAATGCAGATGGATTAAATTCATCCAGCCAGAAAAGCAGTTCCATCATTTCGGAAGCGTCACGTCCAGCGGTATCATAGAGGGTATAAGGATTGACATCCAGAGCCTTAGCCATTTTATCGACCAGATCTTTTTTTGGAACACGAACGCCTTTTTCATATTGTACAATTCTATGTTGATCGGTCAGTCCAATCTTCTCTGACAGTTCTTTTTGTGTCATTTTCCGGAATGTCCGAATTTTTTTTAGTTTCAGATTAAAATTCATAAAGTCACCTCTGCATTAGTCCTGATAAACATCCATTAAAGACAGTAAAATCAAGAAATGAATAACTATTTGTCCATATTATAACACAAGCTGGCAGAAAATCAATAAAAAAGAGTACAAAAAAGAACCTAAAACACATGAAGTGGTATTGACATTAGCAGTAACGGGGGATATAATGGCATTAAATCGAAATAGGTACAAAAATGTATACCTACAAAACTTTTGATTGTTGAACCTTGAAAATTGAATGAGCTGTATGGGTGCCTTTCGGGGCTTAAAGGTAACACAGGATTCCACCGCTGTATCAGAGAGTAGTATGTGGAAACCGAAGATACTCCGGCAACGGCTGGTATGCTTGAGAAGAAGCTGCCAGTATTCAGAAAGATTTCTGCTAGAGGTCAAATGTAACGTTGACACCGCTATATACAAATGGAAGCCAACACGCCGAACGGAATGGAAAATCATCGTAAGAAGTCCAAATAAAAAGTAGATGTACTGACAACGGGCATAACCGCTGTCTGGGAGGTGATGCAGAAGAATACGGAGGAAAGGAGGTATGTGCATCATGAGAAAAACAACAGAGTATAAGGCTGAGAACCGTCTGACGGTAGATATTGAAGGATTAATGGCAATGTTATCCTGCGGAGAAGTAACTGCAAAGAAAATTGCAGACTATGCAGAAGCAAGAGTGATTGTTGGAAGACGTGTTCTCTATAACGTGGATAAGATAAAAAAATATCTTGATGCAATGGCAGTGTAATGAAAGATAAAAGGATAAAATACAACAACTTTCCTTCGGAATGAAAAGGGAAAAGGGTAAAATATTCCTGCGACACAGGCAAATAAAAATTAGCATTTTGCAGGGATTTACCCTTGGAAATCATAAAATATTATGTTAATCTGTGAGCAGATATCAGGCAGTAAATGGCTGATACCGACAGGACAAAAATCATTCCGAATAACGAAAAATGAAGTGAAAGGAATGATTGATATGGCAAGAAAAGATAATAAAGGCAGAAATTTAAAAACAGGTGAATACCAGCGGCCGGATGGACGTTATGAGTATCGTTACAAGGATGAAATTACCGGAAAGCGTAATTCGGTTTATGCAGCTGATCTGGCGAGTCTGCGAGAAATGGAAAAGAAGATCAATAAGGATATGGAGGATCTGCTTATTACAGACGCATCAGTCAAGAAGCTGACTGTAAATACGTTGTTTGAGCGATACATGGCAACAAAGAATATCAAGGAAAGAACGAAAAAGAATTATATCCGTATGTGGGACTACCGGATACGAAATACTTTGGGAAACATTCGTGTTGTGGATTTTAAGACATCTCACGTAAGGATGTTCTTTTCCGCATTGTCAGATGAAGGACTGGCACACAGTACGATCAAAGGTCTTTATGGCTTATTGAATCCCAGTTTTGAACTGGCAGTGGATGATGGGATTATCCGCAAGAATCCGGTAACAGGAACACTTGGAGATTATGGGGCTCCAGCAAAGGAGAAAGAAGCACTGACACTGGAACAGCAGGAAAAACTTCTGAAGTTTGTTGAACAGAGTAATGTGTATAAGCCTCATCTTCCAATGATGCAGGTTATGTTTGGGGCTTGCCTGAGAGTGAGTGAAACCATCGGCTTAACCTGGTCGGATGTGGATATGAAGAATCGGGAGATCCATGTAGGTGGACAGCTTGTATATTATGAAGGTGATGAAGGATATTGTTTCCATGATTCAGAAACCAAAACGGATGCAGGAATCAGAGACATTCCTATGACACAGATGGTATATGATGCGTTCCGTAAACAGAGAGAGCTGAACCTGATGCTTGGTTTGCAGAGTAATGTAGAGATTGGTGGACGCAGTGGATTCATCTTCAATACAAAGCATGGACGTCCGATTATGCCAGCGGGAGTGAACAGCTTTCTGAAAAATATTGTCAATGCCTATAATAAGAAAGAAAGCAAACTGGCAGAAGAAGAGAAACGAGAGCCGGAGCTGATGCCTCCCATTTCATCGCATACCCTTCGTCATACGGGATGTACCAGATTGGGTGAGAACAATGTCAATCCTAAAGTTATGCAGTATGTCATGGGCCATTCGGATGCACAGATCACAATGAATGTCTACAATCATATTGCAGAAAAGTCTCATGTGGAGAACGAGATGTCTAAAATGAATCTGCCAGAAACCGTACCTGCTGTGGTATAAACCAGAAGTCGTTGTCGTAAAATGTGGTAAGAAAATCAGACGAATATATTTTTCCAAGAATTTGTCGTAAAAATGTGGTCAAATCAAGAAAATCGAGTGCGAAAGTAAGTGAAAAATCCCTGTGAAGCCCGTAAAATCAAGGCTTCACAAAATCTTCACAAAATAATTAGCACTCACCTCTTGACAGTGCTAACAGCATGTGATATAGTACAGTC
>ERZ780101.290-NODE-290-length-5887-cov-2.80594_pt1 | contig 5887 bp, 6 predicted proteins | sample MGYA00433085_ERZ780101 | MGnify/ENA primary metagenome ERZ780101 (study PRJEB29588, sample SAMEA1970465) | human gut metagenome | biome: human gut; feature: human-associated habitat; material: faeces | place: Denmark | collected 2008/2010 ... | reverse complement strand
GCCTGTACCTCGCCTTATTGCATTCGCAGAGGTATTATTAGCCTCCCATGCCGGACTATAATATAATCCGTTAATCTGCTCTCCCCCAACTGCATACGTTACACCCGTCGAACTGTCTGTTGCTGTCAGCACTCCATAAACAGTTAATGTTCCAGATCCCTGCGTTCTGAAATGTGCTCCATATCCAGGATAATTAACAACCTTATTTAACCCTTCTGAACCTTTAAGATCAGTTATAACAATACCTGTAGCCTTCAAAATAGGAGTAATAGACAATTTATAATTCTGAATGTCCAAATCATCAAAATTCTCCATAGTTTTTGCATTGGAAACTCTAATATAATATTTTCCTGACGAAACAGAAATAGTGTTTCCGCTGCCTACTCGTTTCATTTGATACCCTTCTGATGCAACATTCTGATATACTTCTACAGAACAGGTATTTGTTGAAGCTGTAGTAGCAGAAATTTTTAATTTGTCATAAATTCTACTGCTTGGCACTGTAATTACATACCAATCATTATCAATCGGAGAACTTAAATTTCTTGATTCAATATAAGCCCCTCCTGCTCCATATGTAAATGCTAATGCCTGTCTTACAGACTCGTCAATCTCATAAGAATCACACGCTGTACTTACTGAATAATCCAATGTGAATGATTCACTTACACTTCCGCCCTCAGATGCTAATACATACAAATAATATGTTGCTGTATCACCTGATGTTATATAGCCTAACGCTTCCGGCAATGTACCTGCGGTGCCATTAATATAAGTATAATAATCTGAGCCCGTTAAAATATTGCCTTCTGCATCCAATAAATACAAATCGTAATCCAAATCTGCATTAGCAGGCGTTGTTAACTGTGCTTGCAAATATACCCCTGCTGGCAAATTAATATTATAAAGTTTTGCATCGCCCTTTGCTGTCAAATAGTCACTAACCGTACCGACTACAACCGCAGTATCAGCTTGTGTAGCCAAAATATCCTCTGCAATACTTTCATCTACTGTAATACTTTCTGACGATTTCGATAAGTCATTATTTTCGGTTGTTTCCAATTCTGAAATTTCTACAGGTTCCTGTTGCTGGATATCCACCGATTCATTTCCAACATTAGTATCTTCTGCTGCGACTAAAGAATCCTCTGTGATTTCTGCTGCTTTAACATCCATTCCATTAGCCAATGAAAATGTCATTGTTAATGCCAATGCTGTCGCAACCACTGTTGTTATAAATTTATTTTTCATATCAATTCCCGCCTTTCTAAGCTTATTTTGTACAACAATTTGAACATTATTTTCAATAACCTTTTATTTTTTTTTAATGTTCGGACGTTTCGGCTGATGCCATATTCCTAAACACGCAGGTGGAAATCCATCTATCCCATATACAGCTTCTTTTCTCATGACACGTTCTACAACCTTCAACACTTTCTTATTAACCTGCTTCATTCTCTCTCACCTCCTGTTTAAAAATTTTTGCTATACACAGCAAAGCTGCACATAATATAACAGCTATTGCCATATAACTAACGTAAACCATATCTGCATCTAACAGAACACAGCCAAGTATTATGCACCCCTCAAGTAAAACAATAGTCCTTGCGGATTTTTTCGATTCCATCAATTCCTCTGATGTCATGTGCATATTAGGATGATTCACTGTACCAATCAATCCTATCCCTGTTATAGCAAGTAGTACTATTGCAAATAACCATTGTGGATGTTCTGACAATTTTTCACTTATAATCACGATAACTAAATAAGAAACAATGGATGCTAAATAACATCTATAAAACTTGTCCAGATGATATCCGCCAGTTCTCTTTCTTAATTCTAAAAAAAACACAAGAAAAAATATAGTTGGGAGCAGCTTGTGAAACATCAAACTGATTACGATAATACTGCCAACAGTAATAAATTTCTCTATCCAACAGATAAAAACATAAACATATCTTGCTTCCATCTCTTTGTCAATTAACCTTGCTTCAGTCATCTGACCAATTAAATCATCAGCTATTTTTTCAATCATAGTTATGCCTCCTGCCAAATTAAGTATAACTTTATCTGTTTACAAAACAATATCCATTGCAGAAAGTGACCTTTTTTTGCAGAAAATGACAAAAAAAAGTGATTTGCTTGCAGCAAATCACTTTTTTAAGGTTCATCTTAGTTTGGCAATATAACTGAGAAGTAGAACTCATTATTATCATTTCGTATAGCATAAGAGCCTTGATATTTTGTTATAACCTCAATTATATTTTTTATTCCAACCCCATGCTCATCCATTTCATATTTCTTTGAGGTCTGTATTTCTCCATCTTTAATATTAAGTTTACCATCATATGTATTCTTTACAGATATAATAATGTTGTCTTTCTCTTTAACCAGTTTCATTTTCATAAATTTTTTGCCTGAGCACTTTTCACAAGCCTCTATTGCATTATTCAAAAGATTCGATAATATAACAACAATATCCTCATCACACATTTTAATTCCTGATAGATCATTGATTTGAAAGATAAATACAATGCCTTTATCCAATGTTTCCTTATATTTGCTATTTAATATAGCATCAATAATCACATTATTTGTTTTAATATAATCTAACTCTGTACTCAAATTTCCGCTTATACTTTTCACATAATCCTTTAGTTCATCATAATTTTCCATCTCTATCAAAGACTCAATGCACATAATCTGGTTCTTATATTCATGTGTTTTTTTCCGTTGTTTAACAAAATTTTCTGAAATAGAACGGTACATGTCTGTCTGATTTCGTGCTTTCAGTTGAAACACTTCATTTTCACGAATCTTAATTTCACGTTTTAATATATCATTTATCATATAGAACACAACTATATTCATCCCTGCTAAACACAATGCTATAACCAAGAATACATTTTCCTGCTTTTGATTCTCAATGTTTCCAGATGTCATGATCAATGCAATAACTGTGAAGATTGTAAAAACTGGGAAAAAAATAAATCGAAGCCAATCTGTACTTCTTAAAACATCCGAGGACTCCCCTCCTACTTTCTTCCTGATAAGCAGAACAACTAGGAAAAGAATTATTTTTCCCAAAACCGTTATTAAACTTCCACCTACAAAATGCAACCTGCTAATTTCTGCTATACTATCAAAAAGAGAAACATTTAACCATAGTGTAAAATAGTCTACAGAAAGCAGCAATGCCTGAAATAATAATGATAAGATTATTGCTTTTCCGAAATGAATTTTAAAATAAAAGCACATAAACACCGCAACAGCAACTATAACCAATATTTGTTTCAAGATAAACTTATCATAAAATAATGAAGCTATTACATATTCACATACCACAATTCCTAAAATAATACTATAATTTCTATAATTATTTTTTGATCTCTTTTCAGCAAAACTTTCAAAAAATATTTTGCAGCATATTACCTCCAATATTATCATCATAATACTTTGAATGTAACTAATCAGCATCTACAATTCTCCTTTATACGAAACAAATGTTTCTTCAACAAATTTATATCGTGCTTTTGGAATTTCCAACTTAATACCATTGTTCAATAACGCCTCATACCGGCTGACTTTCTCAATATGCTTCATATTAACCAGATAACTTTGATGTATCCGGATAAAATCATTACCTTGCAACTCTTTTTCCAGCTCATCTAGTTTGCCATATATTGAATATTTTTTTAACTTGTCCTCCATAATGTAAAATTCAAGTTTATGCAATCTGCTCTCTATGTATAACAAACGCTCTAATGCTACAATCTTTGTACCCTCATTAAAGTTAAATTTCTTCTTTGGGGCTACATAATTCATATTCAAGCTGATTGCATCCATACACTCAAATATTAGTTCCGGAAAATTTACATTATTTTTCAAAATATATCTTATAGCTCCTACGCTGTATCCTTGAGGGGCACATGTAATAAATGCTGTAACAAAAACTATAAAAACATCATTGCTGACTTTTCTTATTTTCTGCGCAGTTTCCATTCCATCCAGTTCATCCATATTTACATCCAGAAAAACAATATCATACTTTGCTAGATTGATACCTAAACTTATAAAATCCTTTCCTGATTCAAATTCATCAATTTCGTATAATATATCATTTTCATTCATATATTCTATTAAAATATCATGAATGCGTTTTCTAAATTGTCTTTCATCATCACATATAGCAATTCTGAACATATGCTCATCCCCTTCCACACACAAATTTGACATACTTCTTTCATTTGGTTGGATTATTTTTTGTATATTTTCCTATTTTTTATTATATTTCGGCATCTTTATCCAAAATTTTAACCATTACTCTATATTTGTAATATTCCATGTTCGTCTACAAAATTATATATCAATACCTATTTTTAATACATTTTGCTATTGCACATATCGTTTCACTGCAATCTTTCCCATAACCATAAATACTGCTACCAGGACTATACTTACATACCCGGCATAAAAATAATCTTGCAGATCCAGACAAAACAAAATGATAAGAACACATACCTGCAATGCCGTTATGCAATGTGTTACCCTTGCATAATACCTTCTTTCTTCCTCATCAAGCGGTTTATTGATACTTTCCACTGGGGCAAGGACAATAATAATTACCACTGCAAGAACTCCGATCAATAAAATCACGGCATTAGGAACATTTTTCATTACAGGCTCATATGTATAAACCGGAATAAATAAAATTGCCATTGATATCAAAAAACAGCCGATTCTACTCTTACAGTGGCTGCCCCCACTATAGCTTCTCAACGAGGCATGGGATCAACATTTTGTATTCACAAAGCGTTTTATAATAAAGTCTCGTTCTAGTTCCACCTTTTTTTTGTTCCGTACAAAATTTCGTAAAAGAATCACTTGAATTTATGTATTGGACCACAAACCTTAAATCACTTTCATTCTCCACAAACACGGGATATTCCTTACTAACTAAGCCTTTTTCCAGTGTATTCACATTTATATGAAATGTACTATCATCACTCATATGTCTGTATGTACACGCATTTAAAGGCACTATGCTAAATAACGTGTTTTCATTATCCGTAGTGGAATTTCCACGATAATCAGATTGATACATAAGCCCTGTTCTTGCTGATGTTAAAAGTGGCAATCCTGAATTCAATTTAGCATATTCTGATAATTCTTTTGTAATATCACCGACCTTACGCTGTTCCCAATCGTCAGTAAAGCCTTTGAATCTTATCTCTGGAACTTTTGACCCATTTTGAGGAAACATTTTTTGCAGCATGTATTTTTTCAGTTTTTTTGTATCTTCACACTTTCGCTGGTGAAGAGTGATGAGGTGATCGAGGTCATCAAAATATGCTGCAATCTTCTTCTGTTCATCAAAACCTGGCACTCTAACCTTCATCTTTTGTAAATCAAGAAATGAGAGTACCTTCTGTCCAGTTCCTGTACATGTATATGCTATTTCATGGACAACTTCTTCGCTGTTATTCAGCACCAATGAAAGAAAGAATACATCGCTATTATTTCCGCTAAAAACAGGATAAAATTTGCTAATAATCCCCTTATCACAGCATTTGTTGATATTAAATGTAAAGTCTACTCCGTCACTTCTATTTCGATATGTACAGTAATTTCTCGGTAGAATATTGTACCCTGTAATATCATGTTGTTGCTTTCTTCCAAAGTGCTCTTCTTGCAGTATTACCCCCTCTGTTTTGTATGAAGTAAGAATTGGTAATGTGCAATCCGAATCAACGGTCTCTTTATATTCAGTTATTATTTCTCCCAACTTACGCTGTTCCCAATCGTTATCGAACCCTTTAAATCTAATTTTCGGTTTTCCCATATTCATCACTCCTCCATCTTTTCAACAAGGCTATGCAGTGATGAC
>ERZ780101.276-NODE-276-length-6155-cov-3.02826_pt1 | contig 6155 bp, 8 predicted proteins | sample MGYA00433085_ERZ780101 | MGnify/ENA primary metagenome ERZ780101 (study PRJEB29588, sample SAMEA1970465) | human gut metagenome | biome: human gut; feature: human-associated habitat; material: faeces | place: Denmark | collected 2008/2010 ... | reverse complement strand
CAGGCCACTATTGAAAAAAACGCAGGTAAAAGAAGTATTGCAAAATTGTTTCTTAATTCACTTTATGGAAAATTTGGTGCCAGTAATGATAAATTTGTGAAACGCCCATATATTAACGATAAAGGAATCCTTGCATATCAAACAGTTGAAACCCCGCGGCCTGCTAAAACAGTGTATGTACCTGTGGCCGCATTCGTGACAGCCTATGCCCGGCGGTTTATTCAAACTCTTTTCATAAAGAACGTTGACCGGTGTTGCTACTGTGATACAGATAGTTTACATTTATTAGGTGACGAGCCGCCAGCAGGCGTAAAAATTAGTGACACAGAATTTAATTGCATGGCACATGAAAGCAGTTTTTCGCGGGCTAAATTCCTTGGCGCAAAATTGTATATAGAAGAGGACGAGCAGGGCAACCTTGATGTAAAGGCCGCAGGACTTGGGCAAAATGAGGTAGTAAAAAATCAAATCACATTTGACAACTTCAATACCGAGCAAGAATATTTTGGAATTCTGAAAAGTAAAGCCGTGCAAGGTGGTGTAGAGTTAAGCGAATCCACATTCAAGATACGCGAGCGCGGAACACGATTTTAATAAACAGTGTAGATTATTTCAGCGAATTTGCCCAAATCTGTTTACAGATTTGGGCATTCGTGATATAATTAAGACAAGAAATGAGGAAAGAAACAACTTAATTAAAAGGAGTAAAAATTATGAGCATTCAAAAAAGATGGGATCGTCAAACAGGATTTTCAAGAGCCTATTTTGTTGATCTTAACAATCCAATTCTTATTTTTGATAGTGGTGCAAACGCCTTTGTAAAATACGCCGATTTGACATTTGGAGATCAAAACATGATTGATGTGCTGGTCGACCACTTCGAAGAACCTTTCATCCAGTTTGTTCGCTTGGGGTCAAAATTTTATGAACAGTTGAATTACAACCGTTTTGCCCTTCTACGAGAAATTAAACAAGTCGGTGAAACGGTGCTCCAAATCAATGATTTTAACGAGGTGTAAAAAGTGATTCGATTTTTAATCAAACAACAATTCGCTTGGGCTGATAAATGTTTTGACAGGGACGGAGAAATAAAAAAGTCATTTGAGAGGTTTTTCGCTTCATTCATAAATCAGGTGTTAAAAGGTAAAAAAGAAATAACGCTAAGAGCGCCAAATACCTTGACTGGCGTCCGAGGTCTTATTTATTTTTCAAAAGCTTTGGATTTGATACGCTATCTAATTGAAGTTCACGAAGAAAACAATTTTGTTGCGTTGACATTCAAAATGAACGCAAACGCCAAGTCAATGCACGCTGCACGAAATGTAATAAGGAGATATGAAAAATGAAATGCATGAATTGTGTACATTACAAAATATGCAAGAGTTTGAATAATACAGGTATATTTGCTGAATTCCCTGAGGTTGATGATTGTTTTCTGTTTGAGCCAAATCCTGAACACGAAGTAAAAGAAGGTGAGAAAAAAATGCAACCAGCAGTATCAACAGCATTACAAGCAATCCTTGCAGATCGAGGTTACAAGGTGCTTGAATTAAAAACTTTTTCCGGCGCCACATTTGTCGGCACCAATATTCAAATCAAATTCAACGAATTCCTTTTAACAAAATGCGTTTATTGCAATGACGAATTGTTTTCAACAATTCAAAATATATCGGAAGTGAGAATCTTATTTTTCAGCTAAAATAAAGAACCCGGGGATTGCTCCCCGGGTCTTTTTATTTGTACCTCTTGCAGGCAATATTATAATCGTATATGCAAATCCAGCCAGAGGGGATCCGCGCCCAAATATTTTTATTGCTCTTGTAAACCAATTCAATAATAGTACATTTGGTGCCGCGTTTTAGGTATGCAATGTTGTTTTTTTCATCACGATTCAAACAATGCTTTCTACCGTCCGAAGTCAATTCCTTGATCTTTTTTCGGCCTGTGTTCGCGCCTGCACCCTTGTAAACGCCGCGTACATAAGTCAATGTGATTGTCGATCCGATTTTTGGCTTGGGATAGTCAAAAAGAACACCGCGCATTTTCGGCCGAAGCACACCTAAAACACCCTTGTATGTGTGTTTCACTTTTTTGCAGGAAGAACCGCGCGGCCAGTTTTGATCAAACGATTCAAACCACTTTGTATTTCCGTTTCCGGTAGCTACGGCAATATGCCCATAAGGGCCGATTTTTGCGCCCCATACAACAATATCACCCTTTAATGGTACAAAAGTAGGATTGTTTGCGATTTTTTCAAAATTTGCAACAAGGGGTTTTCTTTTTTCAAAGTTTGTATAATAGTCAACTGCATTTCCCCATGCTCCGGGTTTAATGCCGAAGCAGGAACTTAAGTAAACCTTAGCCAAATCCACGCACTGGGCACCGGACACACGGTCATAGTCAATTAGTTTACCTTTACATGAATTGTAAAACTGATCGAAGGTCATTCTGTGTACCCCTTTTCCTTTGTTTCATTCTTAACAATATCCCCGGCAATGGCCGCAGAAGTGAAGCTATTATTTTTCCACCAACTCCAAACTGTGGAAAACACTGTTAAAAGTGTGGAAAAAAACAAATAAACTTCATCATCAGAAAATGGAAGCGGATTTTTGCCGATCATCGTTAAAACTGAATTAACAAGCGCAACAAAAGTTACGATTGTACGGATAATGGTATCTTTTGAAACATTTTTCATTTTATTTTATTCTCCAAATCTTGAATACGGTGATCTGCTACCTGCTGGCGCAGTTCTTGAAGTGCAACGCGTTGTTGCAAATTGTTGTACTGTTCTTGTTTCTTTTCAAGCTGTTTAATTCTGTACAAAGTTTTTGAGTTTGCAAGCCACGCGGTGAGCGAAGTGCCCACCAGCGTGACCGCAGACGACAGAATTATAGTTAATTGTTCAACTGTAACTCTAATCACCCCTCGAAAACAATGCCGTCAACTACAAGTCCGTTGGCGTCTGACACGGTGAAAGCCCTGCTACCGTCAAAAGCAACTTTAACAGTGTTCGATCCCTCAGTTACAAGCATTGTAAATGCAGACCCTGTTTTGAATCCGTATAAATATTGGATTCGCTCAACCCCGGAAGCGCTTGAATGATAGCGAACACCAATCCGGCTGGAATGTTGAACGATGTTTGAAATCATTTCAGCCGACCAAATTTGTACACCGCCATCGGAGTGGGTGTCAATCGACCCGGAAGTTATGTTTTGCGCGTCACAGATTTTACGCTGACAAATAAGGGCGTTATCGGATTCAATGTTTACGCCAATATTGTGCTTTTCGTATCCGTAAAGCTGGGAACCTCTTTGCAATCGAATGCAAGGTGTAGTTGGCCATTCTTTCAATGTGCCGGAACCGGCACCGGATAGAACCAGTGTTGTGTTAAGCATGTTGTAAGCGGTTTTCCCTGAGGAATAAATCAAGTCAACATCGTTGCAAAGTAGCTTATTCACATTTACCGCGCGGATTGTATGCGGTAAATTCGCGGCATTGGTGTTTGAATTTCCAATCTCCAAATTATCCAGCGTTACACTATTTGAATTGTGAATAACCAAACCCATCAATTTAGGTCTTGTGGTGGGCGGATCGTTGGAAGTATACCGTCCGGAAATGTAAACATTGCCGCCGTTTGCGATATTGAACCATCGATAAGAACCGGTTGTACCTTTTACACGGATCTCTAACTCTTGGTGATAAATCGGGCAGGCGAGTAAGTCCATAGCTTGAAAAATTTGATTGAATGGGTTGCTTTTTGTGCCATCAGGTGACCGGTTCATGTGATATATTCCGCCGGTATCCGCGTCTTTGTCAACGTAAACAATATTGTTGAAACTGGAATATCCCACACCCTGCCCCTGCGTGGTGGTCTGTTTAATCGAGGACGGTGTCCCCTGCAACAGAGAACCTCGCCATATCGAAATCATTGAATCCGTGGGGTTTACGGCAGTTATACCTTGCGAATTGGCATACACATAGAATTTATCATTTACAGTTAAATCCTCAAACTCTCCCGACCAAAAACGCTGATTGTCCAAATATTGGGGAATGGTGAATTGCCGAAGGTAAACGCCCGATTTATCGTAAATGCGAATCGTATTCGGGGAATAAGTGAGCATTACAAAGGCGGTTGCGTTGGCCTTAATTGTTTGCATAATATAGTCAAAGCCCGGGTTTGAAAGTGCCACCATATTTGACGCGGTGTTTGTTGCCGGATCCCATTCGTACACATTCAGACCTTGTGAAATGTACATTTGATCGTTGGTTTGATCGTAAGCAACAGAAGATACTGCGCTTTCATTGTACCCGGCAGGCGCTGAATACTTTTGAATCGTTGCAAGTGTTGTAGGGTTCAATTCAAAAATAGTCTTAGACGGTGCACCGTTCAATTCACTTGTGGCAATAAAAAGACTATTTCTTTTTGAATTGTAAACGATTGAATTGGCGTGGCCTAATCCCTCAATATTTCGCCGTGTCACCTGTGCGCCATTTGAATAGTTGAATACAACCACCGCAGCCGTGGTGGGGTGCAATTCAAGGGTGTGCCCCCGGGGCACAAAAGCGCAAGCATAATAGTGATTGCCACCAATGGTATATCGCGCCCCGCCTTGGTTCACTGGGTAACGCTCTGTTTCCTGTTCAGCATTGGCGAGATTTTCCCCGCGATAAGTCCAACCTAACAGCCACCGCTCAAAATCAATATAGGTTGAATGCGGTTGATTTTTGAAGGTTACAAAATCTTTTTTCAGTTGGGCAATTTCTTTCCGGAATTCATCAAAATAGGGATCACAGATCACGGCAAGAATTTCTTTCAGTGTGCCGTCATCGTACCATTTTTGTAACTGTTCCGTAACCGTTTCCTTAATGTGTTTATCAAGGTTTTCAAGTAAATCAATTACATATTTTATCAACTCATCATAACTGTTTACTTTTTCAATTACTTCATTCATCTTTTTCAAAACGCCATAAAGCAATTCTTCAAAAGACAAGGAATCATCGTAGACCTGTGGCAGAATGCGGTTGCAATAAAACCGCCTAAGAACCGCGATCGGGTCAACATTTGGCTTTGGATAATTCATATATTTTCTCCTTAATACCATAGTGGCATGAATAGGTCTTTATATTCGTCAAGCAATTCCGAATAAAGGCCGTTTACTTCATTTTTGAATTGCCGGAATACTTCCCCAGCGGGCATGGTTAAACCGGTTATTGTTTCGATTTGATTTGTTTTGGTGGTGGTGTCATTGGTGTTTGTGTTTGATCCTTTATCCGTGGCCTTATTGGAAGCGGTGTCAAGATTTGCTCTGTCCGCGTACTCAATGGAATCGAAATCTTTTGCTTTCATCATATTGCCGGGAAGATCGCTTGCCGCCCCACGCATGGTTGAATTTGAATCGTTTTGATTTGAGAAAGAACCGGTTGATTTGCTTTTGCCTGTGGCGTTTGAATCTGTTTTGCGATTAAACTTTTGATTTGCAACAGCCAAATCCGCGGTCATCTGTGCAAATCCATCAAAGGCTTTCGCGTAGCCGGGCATGACTTCCATTGATTTAGCTTGCAATTTTACTTTCCAAAGGTTATAAGTTTCAAAAGCAAACTCATCTGTTAAATAATGAAAAATAAAAAGTGTTTCAAAGTATCGCTTGAAATCTTCTATTTTCTGCGGGGTTGGGTACGAAAAATCAAAAATATTTTTTCGCGCAGATTCAACGCGGGTATTCAACGGTTTATTTCTGTTTTCGCATAAATTGTTTACAACAACTTCTAAACTGGTTGTATAGCGTGCCATTACTTCACCCCCTGCGGTTCATCGTCAGGATTTGCGTCATCATCAAAGGCGGGTTTATCCTTTTCAATAATTTCACTTTGTACCCTCGGTTTTACAGATACATCAAGACCGAACCGTTCATTGATCTGCTTGCAAGCGTTTTTCCGTTCATATAACATGGTTTCCAAGTTAATAGACACAAATTGATTATTTGCATTTACTTCATCGGTGATAAGGCGTTCCGCTTTTTCGTTTTGCACATTGTTAACACCAAGAAACGAAAGAAATTCAGCTTTATAACTTTCAAGTAAGGTATAAAGATCTTTTGCTACCAACGGCGCTCCGGTATTTACACTGCCAAAGCAATCGTTAAAATCATTGTCTT
>ERZ780101.265-NODE-265-length-6372-cov-1.9705_pt1 | contig 6372 bp, 6 predicted proteins | sample MGYA00433085_ERZ780101 | MGnify/ENA primary metagenome ERZ780101 (study PRJEB29588, sample SAMEA1970465) | human gut metagenome | biome: human gut; feature: human-associated habitat; material: faeces | place: Denmark | collected 2008/2010 ... | reverse complement strand
TTGCCAGGACCCTAAGATGCATCCAGGTAGGTAAAATTATTTAACTGCCTTAACCTTACCCTTGAAGCCAGCCTTCTTTAATGCTTTCTTGTAGTTCTTGAAAGCCTTAGAATTCTTCTTCAGTCCTTTAACCTTGATTGTCATCTTCTTTGTGTTCAGCTTACCGAAAGCACCCTTCTTGAAGGTTACTTTGTTCTTGTAAACTGTGATAGTTTTCAGCTTTTTAGCGTTCTTGAAAGCGTTTCTCTTTACAGTAACTTTTTTCTTAGAAGCAAACTTAACGTTTACGTTCTTTTTGTTGAATGCGCCATCCTTAGCAACTGTAACTGTAGCTTTCTTAGCTGCCTTGGAGAATTCTTTTGCTGCTGGAGCATCTGTAGCAGAACCTGCTGCAAATACAACGCTTGAAAGAACTAAGCTGGAAGCTAAAACACCTACTAAAACCTTTTTCAGTGACTTGAACATTGGATTTATCCTCCTTTCCCAAAGAATATTTATGTAAACTGCCGAAGCAGAATACATACAAAATGAATAACATACCATGGCTATCCGGAACTACTTATTCTCTCCGTAATACCCATAGCCGTCACCGTAGCCCTTACCATATCCATAGCCGTAGTGTTTACCGCCATACTGTTTATAGTAGTAGCCACCGTTTGCACCCTTGACACGGTTGAGCACCACGCCAAGCAGCGGACAGCCTGCACGCTCAAGCTGCAGTGCAGAGTTTTTGACAATGCTCTTCGGTGTGGAATTGCCTCTGACAACAAGGACTGCTCCATCACAAAGAGAACCGATCCGCTCACCATCCGATACAAGATTCAGCGGCGGCGCATCGACAAACACATATCTGTATTTGCCGGCAAGTTCATCGAGCATATCAGCAAATTTATGATTTTCAAGCAAAATGCTTGGATTTACCACATTATCATTATTTGGCAGGATATCACCATGCTCATACTGGGTCTTCAGTACTGCCTGCTCTAACGGGATATCATTTGCCAGATAATAAGAACAGCCGAGGATCTTACCACCGTCTTCCTTTTTGACGTCATATTTATCCACCATAACGGATTTTCGCATATCTGCATCGATCAGCACGCTGTCGATTCCTGTCTCAGCCATCTGTCTCCAGAGCTGCATTGTCACGAAGCTCTTGCCTTCATCCGGCATTGTACTGATGACCATGATCTTTTTGACATCTTCCCCCAGAAAGCTCATATTGACACGCAGTCTGTTGACTGCTTCTTCTATTGCATATGGAAGAGACGGCATATTTCCAAGTATAACTTTATTCTGATTACTCATTTGCTGCCTCCTTCTTCCGTTTCTTTCTTTCCTTCTTTTTCTGTTTACGGATCTCCTGCTCTGCCTTGTCATCGATTCCTTCCAAATTGCCTTCCGGAATGATTGTCAGTGGCATAACGCCAAATGTCTTCTCCACATCCTCAGCGGACTTAAAGGTATCATCCATTAAGAAGCGGACTGTACATACACCGGCGGCAAGAACCAGTCCTAAAAGAGCACCAATGATCGTGTTCTTCGGAAGGCTCGGAGAACTCTTGAATTTTGGTGTGATCGCAAGCTCTGCAATATTCGGTGTTGCTGTTTCCATTACCTCAGGCACATAAGAGACTGCTTTATTGGCAAGTGCGTTTGCAATATCTCTTGCTTCTACCGGATCTGTAGACTCTACAGTAATTCCCAGAAGTCTTGTTTTATTGAGTGAGGCGATACTTGTCATGGAAAGCAGTTCATCATATGTATAATCCAGATCCAGTTCTTTGATGATTTCTTCAAAGATCGGTCTGATCTTTAAAAGTTCTACATAATCATCTGTCAGGGAAGTACCAAGATTTAAATCTGACAGGTTGACAATGGAATCGCTGGAAGCGGATACCATGTAGAGCTTAGAGGTTGCTGTATATTTGGGTGTGATCAGAAAATAGGTGATCAGGCCTGCTATCACTGCACCGATCACGAAAAAGCTGATCAGCCACACAAGCTTTGCTTTTAAATAGTAGAAAAGTTCAAGCAGATCGATTTCTGTCTCTTCTTCATTTGCATTTGACAGAGTCTTTATTTTGTCTGTTTGCTGACTCATGTTTGTATTCCTTCCTGTGTCTGTAGTTTCTCTTTATTCCTGCTTATTCACTGTCTGAGGAATCTGTTGATTCATCTGATGCATCTTCTTCCCTCTCCCCTGTATCTTTGAGTGGGAACAGTTTGAATACTGCATCCTTCAGTGACTGTTCATCTGCAAAAAATTCTGCATGTTCTTTGCCGTCTTCCAATCTGTCGTAACCAAGCTTCGTCTCCCCTGCTATCTCAACAAATCCAAGCGACTCGTATTCATCCAGATGCTGTCCAAGCTTTGTAATCGCATTCATATTCATATCTGACGTGGCATATTCCATAATCTGCTGATATGCCTTTGCCATAAATTTTGCATCCTCACTGCTTTGCAGCTGTATCTGTGAGATTGCTGCCTGCAGATATGCTTTCTGGCGTCTCATACGGGATGTATTTTCGCCATCACCGACTTCCATTCTGCCCCGCAGGAAAATTGCTGCCTGCTCGTCGGTCAGTGTCAGTGTTGTGCCTGCTGTCATTGCCGGATCTTCCTTTGAAAAATCATCTTCCAGCGTAACTGTTACACCGCCAAGCACATGATTCAGATCCGATATATGATCCATCGGAATTGCCAGATAGCCATTCACGGGAACGCCATGCAGAAAATCGGAAACCGCATCTGCTGTATTGATACAACTCTGCCGCTTTGAACCGCCATACCAGTGTGCGGTACAAAGATATAATTTCCGGTAATCCATCAGATCCCCATTATGATCGATCATCTGGATATCAGTAACGGTATCTCTGTTGAGTGGCATAAATCCATACTTCTTATCAGTCTCGTCAATCATCATCAGCATAAGGAAATCCGCCATGGAGCCCTGATATGCTTCTCCCTTGGCATCCTCATTACCGCTTGCATCCGTACCCATGATCAGGTAGTTTTTCACATTATGATCCAGCTTGTAAATCTTTCCGTCGAAAATGATCTCATTATCGCCTGATACATAAGCGTAATCATCTTCTTCATCATCTGTATTTCCGGTATCTCTTCGATCCAGCGCATGCAGGCCAAAATACATGGCAGCCAGCACTACAACAAGCAGAAGCACACCAAGGAATACTTGTACTTTTTTATTATGTATCATAGTTGTAACCTTTCTATCTGCTGCAGATCAGCCAAACAGCCTGCTGCCCAGTGCATCGATCCTGTCAAGTCTCTCTGCGCCGAGTGCTTCTCTGACTACTGCTCTGCCAGCCTCCATATTAGGCTTACGGCTTACCATATTATGGGCATCCGTACCAAGCAGGATATCTCTGTCTTCGGAAAGAAGGGACAGGCATTGCTTCTTTTTCTTTCTGCCTGCAAAATCGGTAAGCTTTACGCCGCCTAGAAGGCTTCCCGCATTCAGCTGCACGATCAGCGGCAGCGCCAATACCTGCTCCATGACTGAGCTGTCTTTTTGGAACTGAAAATACCGCTCAACATGTGCCAGAATCACAGTCAGCTTCCGCTTCTTTACAAGCTGCTCCACATCTTCGTAGACAGCCTTTGTCCACTGACCGAATGGCATTTCCAACAGCAGAATATCTGTTCCTGTCACACAAAGCTCCGGAACCATCTCTGCCTTCCCAATTCCACCAAAATAGTATACCTCTGCACCTAAATGAGGCTTCGGTCCGATCTTATCAAATTGTACTGCTGATTGTAAGCGCGAAAAGCTGTTTGCACGCTTTTCCAAGAAATGACCTACGGAATCCCTCTGCGCATAAAAATGTGGTGTAAATATGATTGTATTTATCCCCTGATTCATTTCCTCACTGATGAGAGCTTTGGATTCTTCTGTATTCTGCTGCCATCATCAATCCCCGGTAAAATATGACAATGAACATCTATCATTGGTGTATCTCCATTTAATTGAAAGGTTCTTATATATTGTACCAATGACAGATTATACGCAATAAAGCATTTTCTGTCAAGCATAGTCGGAACTCGTCACATGTGCTGTCACATATGCGAAAGCACCTATTTTGTCACTGATTTTTGCATATTATAGCACTTATTCAATACTTTCTGTCGTCTCGCCTTTTCTGTTTTGTAACAATTTACCAAAATGATGCATTGCATTTTTGTTTGTTTCGTAAATATGACAATCTTCAATTACGAAAAGCGATTTCTGAAGATTTTCTTAATTACGTTCCATCATGTTTTCTATAAAGATCCCGTATCCTTTTTCCGGCTGTCTGACAAGTACATGGGTGACCGCTCCTACAATCTTTCCGTTCTGCAGAATCGGGCTTCCGCTCATCCCCTGCACGATCCCGCCGGTCTTGGCAAGCAGCACCGGATCAGTCACCGTCAGGGTAATATTCTGGTTACCGTCATCTTCATATCGAAGCTGCGTGATCTCGATATCATAAAATGCTCCTGTTCCGTCAAAGGACGTATAAATCTGTGCCGCTCCTTCCTGTACTTCCTGCTTGAGGGCGATAGGATATTTCATAGACTCTGTCACATCACTTTTTCCGGATGTATCCAAACTTGTCTCTATGATCACTTCATCCCCGCTGTCAGCTTTGGACGGTTTACAAAAGCTTCCATATATCCCGGCTTCTGTATTTTCTTCGATCCTGCCAAGGTAATCCTCTTCATCAAAGCTGAGAATACCTGTCAATTCTCCCGGCTTTGTACCATCCGATGTATGGACTGCCAGAATACAGGTATCATAAACACTGCCTTTGGAAAGTGCTAAAAGCTCTCCGATATCAGCATCTGCAATACCATGTCCCAGTGCACCGAAATGTCCGTCTGCCGTCTCATAAGTCATTGTTCCGATTCCCTGTGCACTGTCTCTGACCCAGACACCGATCTTATAGACTCCTTCTTCGCACTGCAGCGGCGTAAGACGTACCTCTGACATTTCCCCATTTCTTTGGATGGTAAGGATCATCTGCTCCCCATTGCTGTTTTTGATCCTGTTTACGAAATCCTTTTTACCTTCCAGATCTGTATGGTTGATCTGCATTACATAATCCCCCGACTGCAGGATGCCTTCTGCCGGACAGACAGATTCTCCGCTGCTTCCTGTAAACATCCCTGTATCGATCACAAGCACGCCCGGTGTTTTTAAATAAATACCGATCGGTTTTCCGGAAACAAACACTTCCTGCTCTGCAACAGTCTGCATCTGTACGGTTTTCAGAGGAATGATCCCCAGAAAACGGAGCTGCATTTCATAGCTTGTTCCTGTATCGGAAGTCATATGAAAGGCAGATACTACAGGTGTTGTGATCCTTGCATTTTCTTTGCTGCGATCTGTACCGGTTGTCTGTACAGCAGCGGAAACCGGGATTCCAATGTTCAGTTCCTCGGTCTGACCTTTGCGTAGCAGGATCTGATCAGGGATCATTTTTTTGATCCGATACCCCAGAAAGCCGATCAGCAGCAAACTGAGGAATAAGATAGAAAACAGCATATATCTGTAAATTTTTCCAGCTCTGTCCATGATTGTTTCCTTTCTCGTCATGTATCTGCTACAGACTCGAAAATCCTGCCAGCTCTGCTGTCAGCCGCGCTTCGCGCTTTTGATTTTCTCGTTGTACGCTCGGGCGAAATCAAATGTCAGCTTCGCTGCCGCTTGATTTCGTTACCTCGCTACATGACATAACGTGAACCCCTCGCATGCATAATCGCTTCGCGATGCTCGGGGATACATCATGTATCTATCGCTACATGACATAACGCACATACTTAAGATTTCTCTTTTAGTATGTGCGTTATTTTTCAGGTTAGTTTGGTATTATTTTGCTGTTTTCTTTGCTTCGTCTGCCATGGCTTTCAGTTCGCCGGCGTTCTGCATCACTGCATCCGTGATCTTATCACTGCCAAGCAGCCGGGCGATCTCGGAAAGCATACCATCTTTGGAAAGTGCCGTCAGCTTTGTCTGCGTGCCATTTTTATCCTGCTGCTTTTCAATCACAAAATGCTGATCCGCCATCGCTGCGATCTGCGGCAGATGGGTAATGCAGATCACCTGATGTGCTCTGCCAAGGATTGCCAGTTTTTCCGAAATTTTCCATGCTGTCCTACCACTGATGCCTGCATCGATCTCATCAAATATGAGTGTCTCTGTTTCATCCTGCTCTGCAAGCACGGATTTGAGTGCCAGCATGATACGGGAAAGCTCGCCGCCGCTTGCCACCTGCGAAAGTGGTTTCTTTTCCTGTCCGGCATTTAATGAGATCAAAAACCGGACATGATCCATTCCGTTTGCGGATAAATGTGTCTCACTGTTTTCC
>ERZ780101.257-NODE-257-length-6475-cov-12.0858_pt1 | contig 6475 bp, 8 predicted proteins | sample MGYA00433085_ERZ780101 | MGnify/ENA primary metagenome ERZ780101 (study PRJEB29588, sample SAMEA1970465) | human gut metagenome | biome: human gut; feature: human-associated habitat; material: faeces | place: Denmark | collected 2008/2010 ... | reverse complement strand
AGTGGCTTAAAGGCTAAAAGCACTACCTTTGTAAATAATATCAAAACAGAGTATAATGGAAGAAAACAATATAACAGTAGATAAAGCTGTCCAAACCATAAAAGGGGCAATTTTGCGAGCTCAAGCACAGGCGAGCCAGTCAAGTAATGCCATACAGTTGTCTTTATATTATGGTATAGGGCGTTAAGTGTCTATCAATTTACAGCAAGCACATTGGGGCGCAAAAGCTCTTGATACTATTAGTGAGAGATTGCAGCGTGAATTGCCAGGATTAAGAGGCTTTTCTTCAGGCAACTTGAAGAAAATGCGTATCTTCTATGAGGAATGGCAATGCCTTTCAATTGGTTCGCCATTGGCGAACCAATTACAACAGCTTGAAAATAAGATAGAAGAAGGTATTGAAATAGGAGAAAAATATGCCTAACAATTTCCCGAAAGCGATACCAGACATTAAGCAATCAATGAAAACAATATCAATGTTTAAGGATGAATATTTGCTTGATTTCATCAATACTGAAAATTTGGGACTGGAGATTGAGGACATTGACGAACGTGTAGTTGAGCAAGAAATTGTAAGAAACATGCGCGATTTCATTCTTCAATTCGGAAAGGATTTTATCTTTATGGGTAACCAGTATCGTGACGACTATGTGAGCAAGATAGGCTATGACAAGTTTGAGCAGCGCACATACTTGAAGTATTGCAACGGAGCTGAGACCTTCTACACTTACGACCCACAGCGTCGCAGATTGCAGAACCTCACGGTGAATAGTGGTGGAAACACCATCATGGATAACGCCTACACTTACGATGCCAATTCCAAATATATAAATAAAAAAATAAACATTCCCACCAAAAGAAATTGCAGCCAAGTCACGAGAACCTATTTGTCCAACCATTACAGTATCTGACAGTTGGACAAAAAACAAGCCTAATTGAGATATAATTAAAGGAATTGATAATTTTAATATAGACTTTATCGAATCCCAATTCATACAAATTAATGGGTGGCATTATACCATCGTGTATATATTTTTGGATTTGAAAGTCTATTACTACTAGGATCAGAAGTAGTAATACCAGAATAATGATTAATGGGCAATATTCCTTTAAAAGCAGAATAGTATTGTGGAGTATGACATTTGAATAATATTGTTTTCCTCAATTGATTTGAAAATTCATCAAGAAGCACTCTATCATTACAAATCTTATTAATATAGTCTTCAAAATCAAAGAAAATAGTCGGAGTATATCCATCCATTACCTGGATACTATTTGCTGATATATTATTATTTTGATTTTCGATATTAATTCTTTTCACAATATTTGCCAATTGTTCTAATTCTTGACAATTCGTAACGGCTGCTGTACCATATGGATATGTATATTGACTATAAAACTCATAAAATGCTTGAATAACTCCCTCATAATCAACATTTCCTATAAGATATTTCCCACATTCATGATATGGGAATCCATATGCCATTACTTCAGTGGGACTAGCTATTAAATATTTCGTGACATCTTTTAAATCATATGCAACCTCGATTGAAGACATATAGCAATCATCAAATAGTATATATTCCATAGTAATTCCGGACTCTAAAATTGCTTGAGCCAAGACAGACGTTTCTATTTGATATTCCTGTGTTAATCCACCGAAATATCTTGTCATTGGGCCATTACTTACATTATAATGAAATATCTCTTGAGTTTCATTGGATTTTGTATGAATTACTGGCAACCATCCCATTCCATGGCAGCCGATAATTAATCCATATTTCTTTCCAGGCGCATATTCTTTTATAGCCTTCAATATATTAGAAATACCCTCTTGCGAAGTAAATCTTTGATTGTCATAAGTTCTAATATTCTCAACGATACAACTTCCATTATCATACTTTAATTCCATGAGATCCGCAGTATTTGGCGTTGTAGCTAAACAGACCATGACTCGTGCATTTTGTGAACCTCTTTCTTCTATACTTTTAGAAAAATCTTTTATGTTTTGTTGAAAATAAGGTAACAAATTTGAACTCCAAGGGAAAAACATTATGACTGTTTGTTCATTTTCTTCCTTTGGAACAACAATTTCTTCTTCACTCGAACATGAAATCATGATAGTCAGTGAGACCAACGTGATAAATATGAATATTATATGTGATAATTTATTTGTACTTATGTTCATTGCTTAACACATTTTTTATTCCAAAGTTAGTGATTTTTTTGCCAACAATAGCTATTTCGTGCTATTTTTTACGATATCTTTCATCTTATTCGTCTATATTAACTTAAACTGACTCGTATCGTTTTAAACGAATCATTTTGAATTGCCTAACACCAAAGCCTCAGATTGCCTCAATCCAAGGAATATTCGTCTCGTAACCCATATCAAAATCAATTTCTATTTTCATTGAAGTATTAATAGTTTTTGAGTATCTATTTGTTCTCCTGTCGTTATAATTTATGTTGTATATCCAACTTACAAAATGCCCCATTGAGTCCACAAATCTTACGGGAAGCAGGCGGATTCTGTCAGTGCAAAGGTAATGTTTTTATTTCAATCCGGTATCACGGCAGAGGTGATTTTTGGTTGTTTATGCAAGAATAATTCGGAATATGTAAAATAAACGGTAAAATATCTGTTGTATTGGCGATTGGACTTACCGTGCAACGAGTTAAGCGATTAATAAAAGTACAATCACCGCAATAATACTATTGATTTTACGTTCTTTTCAAAGAAAGGGGTTGTGCAATAGTGGCTTAAAGGCTAAAAGCACTACCTTTGTACGCAATATAACAACAATACGTTTAAGGTCACAATTTGTGATCTCAAAAATTAAGATAGCAATATGGCAGATAACATAGATAAAAAAGAACCAGTCGCAATTTGCGACCAGTCCAAAATAGATGTTACAAAATGCGATAACCATGAACTCGCAGGTAATATCGAACCTCTAATAAAAGTAATTAGAGGGCAACAAGTTATGCTTGATAAAGATTTAGCAATGCTATATGGGGTAGAAGCTAAAGTTCTGAATCAGGCTGTTAAACGCAATGTTGAACGCTTCCCTAATGACTTTCGGTTTCAATTGACAAAGGAAGAATGTTTAAGGTCACAAATTGTGACCTTAAACGAAAAACAAGGTCATCACCTCAAATATATGCCGTATGCTTTTACTGAACAAGGCGTGGCAATGCTTAGTAGTGTTCTCCGTTCAAAAACAGCCATTGAGGTCAATATACAGATCATGCGAGCCTTTGTTTCCATGCGCCACTTCATGGTGAATAATGCTTCTATGTTCAGCCGCTTAGAAACAATAGAATATCACCAGTTGGAAATTTTACAGCACCAACAAGATACAGATAAACACTTGCAAGAATCCGACAAGCGTATAGAAGAAGTGTTCCGTAGATTGGACGAGGGCAACGCAAAGCCGAAGCAGGGTGTGTTCTACAATGGGCAAGTTTATGATGCCTATACATTCGTGTCCGACTTGATTAAGAGTGCAAAGAAACGTATTGTCCTTATCGACAACTATGTTGACGAGACTGTACTGACATTGCTCGATAAAAGAGATAATAACGTGTCTGCAATTATCTACACTCAGCAGATAAGCCGTCAGTTCCAACTCGACATAGACCGTCATAATGCTCAATATGCACCGATTGATGTTGAAACATTCCGTTTATCACATGACCGCTTCCTTTGTATAGACGATGATGTGTATCACATAGGAGCATCCATTAAGGACTTGGGCAAGAAGTGGTTTGGCTTCTCCAAGATGGAAATATTGATGCCTGATGAATTGGTGGAAAGAATCAACAGAGGATAATACTTACGAAAATTTCAAGAATATAAATTATAATTGAATCTACATCATTTTCCAGTACCGCATGATATATAGAATGTAACAAATGAGATGACTTAAATTACTATTGTTATCATTTCCTTCTTCATAGCCATCATAAAGAAAAAGTGGTCGCGATGTCAGACGGGTGACATTACGGACACTTTTTCCATCGGGTTGCATTATATCTTTATCAATAGATGATACAATTGGAAATAAAAAAATGTTTTTCGGTAGCGAAACCGTAAATTTTGTGTTATTATATTAGAAGTATCACAAAAGTACAATGGAAATAAATGAGTTTATATATAATGTTAGGCACTTGCGAAAGGATTTGCTTCTACAGGCAAGGCGTTATTTCGACAACACCGAGGATGCAGAAGATGCTGTTCAAGAAACTCTTGCAAAACTATGGGTGGCAAAGAACAATATTTTCGATGCAGGAAAAATGAGAAATATGGCTTCTGTTGTCTGTAGAAATGTTTCGCTGAATATGTTGCGGAAAGCCAAATGCACGTTATCCTTAGAAGACGCAGGGGTAATAGCTGTGCATGACAATCCACAAGTAAAAATGGAGGAGTCAGAAGACTTATGCAAACTGGAAAGGAGCATTCATGCGCTAAGTGATAAACAGCGGGCGATACTCAGAATGAGAAATGTGGAAAATATTTCATACGCTGACATAGCAAAGATAATAGGGACATCGGAGTCTTCCGTCCGTGGCATGATAAGCAAAGCAAGGAAGGAACTATTAAGAAATATGAAAGGAATAGAATTATGAAACAGGCAAGGGAATATATAAAAGAACTGCTTGACAAGTTTTTGGAGGGACAAACAACTGAAGCAGAAGAACAGATACTGTCCAAGTATTTCTGTGAAGCCAATGACATTTCGCCAGCGTGGCTGAAATATAAACAGTTGTTTATGAGCTTCAAGACTGACGCTTATGATTTCAGCAAAGAAGAAATTGATGCTCTGTTGGTTCCCAACCAGTTGAAGAAGCCATCTGTCATACCTCTGTGGACTTTGGTCTCTGCAGTAAGTGCGGCAGTAGTACTGCTACTGCTTGTCTGGCATCCTTGGATAGGCGATAAAGTCAATGCGATATCGCCGATTGCCCGAAACAATTCGGTAGATGTAGCAGAAACAAAAACACGTGTTGATGAAGTGAAGACACATGAAGAACCAGACGTGCAGATAACACAAAAAACGTATCTTCTTTCTGAAACAAAATCACCTGTTAGCAAAACGCCCAAGGAGAAATGCCGTAAGCATTTTGTATCAGAGCCTTTAAAGGTACAAGAAACATCAGCCTCAGAAATGATAGACATCGTTTATACTTTGGCAGATTTAAGTCCTGATGATGTAAACATCAATGTATCTCCAGTTTGCAATGGTTTTGCAGTAAATACCACGGACGGTAATTCGTATATAATGAAACTTAGCGCCGAGGGAACACTTTCGTTAGAACAAACATCTTAATTAATAAATATATAAATTACAAAGTAAAAATGAAAAAGACAATTTTATTTCTGCTCGTTGCACTGCTGAATTTTGCAACAATGAGCGCACAGGAAATCAAAAAGACAATCTATGTGATTAACGGAAAGAAAGTGGAGAACTTCGATGGTTCACAACTCAAAGGCAAGACTATCGTAAACTATACGATAGACTCTGAACATAACATTCACGCCATTTTCACCTCTGACTATAATACAAATGGTCGCAAAATCGGCAATGTGAAAATAATCTCTAACTCAATAAAGAAAGAGGTCAAAGAGAGTGAACCTAGCAAATCAACCTCTGAGTCTATCCATGTTGATTCAAAAGATGAAGTGGTATTTGTGTTGAATGGTAATGTCGTACCTTATTCAAGTGTAAAGGAAGTTCCGTCTTCTAGAATTGTTTCGATGAATGTCATCAAGAACAAGAAAGATCCGGATTATATCAAATATGCGAAGAATGCAAAACTACCACCCAAGTGCATTATCGTGGTAACAACAAAGTAATCTAAGTTTTGTGTGAATTATCTCGAAACTGTAGGTGTGAAGGCGAATTATACTACAATGGAAAGAACAGTAGTATATATTTGCCTTCTTTTACTTGTTGAATAAGCGCATTGAAAGTGTTACCGAATCATTTTTAGCTATCATACATAACAATAAGAATATGAAGATTAAAACATTATTTAAGACAATTTTTTGCGTAGGATTAGTTTTAACTCTTGTTTTGTATCTATGCCATTTATACGGCAACTATATAGAAAAAACACAGGAGCCTATTACAGGTTATACATATAATGGATTTAAGGAAAAAATTAACTATAAGAGTTCAAATACAATTCTTATAACTTATAAATCAAAACAATATGTATTACATACGGGAGATCGAGTCTTAGACAAGATAAAGTCTGGGGATTTTCCTAAATTATACTATTCTTCAAAAACTGATTATCTTTTTTTTGAAGGAGATTATTTGCCTGTCGGTTATGCCCAAGCAGCTTTAATTTTCACGTTCATCTTTTCAGGTATCGGAACTTTAATCTGGAGGAAACAACTTGATGATGATATTAGTAAAATGTAAAAGTATCCAAGGACTATATTGTTTATTGAAGCGGAATCTCT
>ERZ780101.224-NODE-224-length-7518-cov-2.64916_pt1 | contig 7518 bp, 2 predicted proteins | sample MGYA00433085_ERZ780101 | MGnify/ENA primary metagenome ERZ780101 (study PRJEB29588, sample SAMEA1970465) | human gut metagenome | biome: human gut; feature: human-associated habitat; material: faeces | place: Denmark | collected 2008/2010 ... | reverse complement strand
TTATGGAATTTATCTATAAAGGTAATTCTTATACAGGGGATACACCTATACCTGTAGTTGTAAATTATGGTAATCCTAAGAGTAAGGATGCCAATATCCATAAACTTGTCAATCTTATAATGAAGACCTCTAATGAGGAAGGGGCTGCTTATAACGGTGTCAGCACTTATTATAAAGATGTACTTGATGCACTTACTACTAAGAAAAGCGATACAGAAGAATATACTAACTCCTATGGACTTGTAACAGGTGCATATCAATATAACGGCGAGAATTATACAGACTGGGGTAACACCAGTGTACCTTTCTTTGACATGAAATGTACCGAGAGCGGTGAATTTACCTTTAACTATGTATATAAGACCAGCAATAACGGTAATGATTCCATTTTCTCAATAGGTAAGACGAATGTTGGTATGCTTACTGATAACGGAACTGCCAAGGAAAGGGAAATTATAAGTGGTAATAACTATTACGTTACAGATATATTAAGATACCTCCTTGGTGTTGATGAAAATAGCGATGAAGTAATTAAAGTTCTTGAAATTGAACCATGTCAGGATTTCCTTTATTCGGATACAAACAACCAGACAACGGTTGACCGTATTATGGAACTTGCAAGGGCTTTGCATATAAGAAGTTATACAAGAACTGACGGTACTGTAGCAGCTTATAATGGAATTGCAGATAAGAAGATTGAATTTAAGTGTATGACGAGTCTTCAATTTAACGGTATGAATGAAGATCTTATATCGGAATACGATATTATCTATATTGGTGACAGATCAGGCATGATGAATTCAAGAATAGTGGATGGGGATAGCGAAAACAAACTTGCAGACCTTAACGGTACCATCCGTTACAGTTCTGTATATAAGGATTCATCTCTTTCAAACAGATTCGTCACTTACAATGACAGGAAGCTGGATGGATATGTATATCTTGCATTTGGTGATTTAATTAAGACTGAGCAGGCACTTTTAGGTTATCTTCCTTCTGATTATGAGAAGGTGGATGCGACAAATAAAGGTTATGCATTGTATTCTGAACCTAAGACTACCGGTCTGAAAGAAGGTTCAAGGGTACTTTTTGATATTAACGTTGAGAATCTCTGGACACCTCTTATATATAATACATATAAGACATCAGGAAATAAAGCTGTATATACAGTTAAGAAATTAAGAAGTGAAATTGGAGGACCTGTAACATATCCTACACAATATGATGAAGAACTTGGCAATGCAAGGTATTCATGCAATGATTTCACCGAGAAGAAGATGAAAGAAATCCGTGAATTCATAGATTACGGTAATCCTGTAATAATGGCGGATGATGTCTACAACTGTATTAAAGATGAGTATTACAACAAAAAAGGTGGATTTGTATATCCTACATCTAATTTGTACAAATTTGTTAATTCTTATCAGTCATCAGATGAGACTATGTCAGTACTTACAATCTTTTCTGACCTTATGAAGGCTATGAAGAGTGAGAAACTTGAAATCAAATCATGTACAAGTGAGTATTTGAAAGGTATTACATGGACTAAATGTCCTGTAATTGAATACGACAGTGAGAGCCTTGTTAAAGAGTCAAGCGTTGTAGAAAAACCTGAGAAATTAAGATTTAATGCTACATTCAGGGCAACACCGGGTAACACTTACAGAGTAACACTTATATATGATAAGAATACAGACGGTAAATTTAATGATCAAGCCACAACCGATGATAATAATGAAGTATTATACAGTACTACAATTAAGGCTGAAAGCAAGAACCAGAGTGTGCAGTTTGCTACACCTATTGCAGCTAACTTCAACGGAATGTTCTCATGGAGAGTCCAGGTTAATGAAATTTCCGGTAACAATGTTATTAACAGAGCTGTATATGATGATTATACTATAATCCGAGGCGAAAGTAAGATTGCAAGGGTTCTTCAGATTCTTCCATCAGGTGGATCAATTACAATGAATCTTTCCAATAATGGAAGTTTTACCGCACTTATGAATAAAGCTGCTAAGATAATTAACTATGAAATAGTTGTTGAAACAATTTATTCCGATGAATTTGAGCAATTGTATACAGGAAGTAATAAGTATACGGCTGTAGAAGATTACGATACAGACAAAAATTTCCTTAAAAAAGGCGGAACTGTTAATGGAAAAAATTATGGTGGAAATTATTCAATGGTTGTAATCGGTTTTGCTGACACCTATGGTAAGCAAGATATATCCGATGATAACGGAGCATTAAGTAATATTATTGACTTTGCTGCTAAGGGAGGTTCTGTATTATTTACCCATGATACAATTGCTTTCTCTAATAATGTCAACTATGGTATATATAAAGACAGTCGGGGTAATCTGCAGACAGGTTCGTCACAGGATATAACAAGATATGGCGATAAGATGTCCCTTGACTTTACAAGACTTTTCAGGGACTTGGCAGGCATGGATAAGTATAGTGTAACAACAATACCTAACCTTAGCAGTGATACCCTTGCTAACGCCCATGTACCTACAGTTATGGATAATAATGGCAATGAGACTTATGTCAGGGAGATACAGGGCCTTAATAACTGGGTATTGTATTTGCGTTCAATGGGACGTCGTGACAATGCATATTATTCCCTTGATAACGGAGCATATCACAGGATGAATAATGGGGGACGTGATAAGAATCACGAAGTTCTTACAACAACAAAGAATGCATATAGCTATGGACTTAATAGCATTCTTACAACCAACAGAGCCGATCAGATTAATAAAGGACAGATTTCCTTATATCCATATAATACTACAAGCAGTGATGGTACAATAAAACTTGCAACCACACATGGACAGTATTATGAATTAAACATGGAAGAAGATGATCTTGTTGTATGGTATACATTGTCATCAGATAGATCAAATTACTATGGTGATAACAAAGGTGATGCCGCAACTAACTACTACATCTACTCAAAGGGTAACATTACCTATTCGGGTGCAGGTCACTCGAATATGGGTGAGGCCAATGAACATAAGCTTTTCGTAAATACAGTTATTAAAGCAATTGCCGCAGGTAACTATAAGCCTGAGGTTGAAGTACTTAATGGTTCAAGAGTAAGGGGAAGCAATTCCTATGTCATCTATACAAGCTCATTGGATAGTGAGATTAAGGTAGAATTCAAGGCAACCGATGCCGACCTTGCAACAAGAGAGACAGTTCAGACCATGTACAGCAATGAAGCTGATATATTAAGCCATATCGGACGATTTGACAAGGGTGATGTATATTGGATTGACGGTAACGGTGATGAGAGACTTCTCATTCATTATCAATACGGAACCGACAACATTCTGTTAAATGGTGAGAGAAATACATTTTATATATGTGACCCTTACAACAACGATAAGAATACCAATGTTAAGTATGCAGATAAGGCTGTTATGAAGGAGTGCTATGACACATATGTGAAAGCAGGAACCGTAAAACTCAAATTTGTAGCTATTGACTCAAAGGGCGAATTTGGAAGTGCGGATGCAACAATTTTGAATCATGACTTGTTTGACCTTGACTGATATGTAATTTTTAAAGCCACGTTTTTTTGAAAAAGCGTGGCTTTTTTTATTGAAATGTGTTATATTACAGATGTCTTAATTTTTATTTATAATGCTTCCTTTATTAAAGGAGGTTTTTATGATTGGTAAAGTATATTCCGCTGCTGTGACCGGCATTTATGCAGTACCTGTTGAGGTACAGGCGGACGTGGCACCGGGTATTCCGTATTTTGAACTTACCGGAAATCTTGCCGGTACGACGAAAGAGGCAAAGGAACGTGTCCGTATTGCCATTAAGAATTCTAAATTTCAGATTAATCCCTCAAAGATAACAATTAATATGATTCCTGCCAATATACGCAAGGAGGGAACATCTTATGACCTTGCCGTTGCTGTGGCAGTTCTTACTGCCGTAGGAGTGATTGCTGCTAAGAAGGTATCAGGTGCTTTATTTATAGGCGAACTTGGACTTGATGGAGGAATATGCAATGTCAGTTCAATTCTTCCCATGACTCTTTGTGCCAGGGATAATGGCTTTACAATATGCTATGTTCCTATGGGCAATGTAGGTGAAGCATCTCTTGTAACAGGAATAAGGGTAATAGGAATATCATCCCTCAGGGAATGTGTCGATTATATTAATAATGGCTGGAATTGCCGGGCACATATTGATAATAATATTGACAATGCTGCTGATAATAATATTGATTTTGCAGACATAAGAGGTCAGGCATCGGCTAAGCGTGCCATTACGATTGCTGCCGCAGCGAGACATAATCTTATGTTAATCGGACCTCCCGGAGCGGGTAAATCAATGCTTGCTTCCAGAATACCAACCATACTTCCGGGACTCACCGATGAGGAACGGTTGAGAATAACAAGTATATACAGCGTTGCCGGACTTTTAAAGGATGGATTGACACTTATAAGGTCAAGACCTTTCAGGGCTCCCCATCATACAATTTCAAGACCTGCCTTCACGGGCGGAGGTATCATACCATCACCGGGAGAGATTAGTTTAAGTGATCTTGGTGTGCTTTTTCTCGATGAAATCAATCTTTTTTCCAATGATGTAATAGATTCATTAAGGCTTCCGATGGAAGAACACAGGATAAGAATAAGGAGACTTGGCGGAACTTATGAATATCCTGCTGATTTTATGCTTGTAGGTGCGATGAATCCCTGTAAATGCGGATATTATCCCGACAGAACAAGATGCAATTGCAATGACAGGGATATCAGGCGTTATTTTGACAGGATAAGAGGACCGGTAACGGACAGGATTGATATGTGTGTGAGAGTTACCAAATCAGGCTATGATGAGATAACGGGTGCCGGCGGAACCGAAATATCAAGCAAGGATATGAGAGAGGCTGTTAATAATTGCATTGATATCCAGAAGGAACGCTTCAAAAAGGAATGTTTCAGATATAATTCCGAAATCCCTTCACAACTTGTCAACAAGTATTGCACTATGTCACAATCCGCAGAGATTCTTATGAAAAGTGCTTTTTCCCAATATGATATGTCGGCCAGGACATATTACAAAATAATTAAAATTGCAAGAACCATAGCTGACACAGAACAATCCGACAGGATAGAAGAAGGTCATATTTGTGAAGCAATCGGATATAAATTAATGTGAGGTAATGAATGGACAGAAAATACTGGTATTGGATTAATAATCTTGAGGGAATAGGCAATGTTAAGATTCGTACATTGTTGTCTCTTGGAACACCTGAAGAACTATATAATATGGAAAGAAAGGAATTTGAGTGCCTGCCTGTCCTTACAGGTAAGGATATAGACAGAATTGTTTCCAAGGATATAAGGCAGAATATTTTTGAAAAATATCAAAAGGATATGGAGAATAATGTCCGTTTTGTTTTCCCGGACGAGGAAGATTACCCCTGCAGACTGAAAGAATTATATGATAAACCGTACATTCTGTATTACAAGGGCAGGCTCCCGCGAAATGATGTCAGATCAGTTGCAATAGTAGGATCAAGGCGCTGTTCGGAGTACGGCAGATATGCGGCAAGGGAAATCGCAGGAATTCTATCGGAAGCAGGAGCATGTATTATAAGCGGTCTTGCGGCAGGAATCGACAGTGAAGCCCATAAAGGTGCATTATACAAAGGAGGATATACCTGCGGAGTTCTTGCGGGCGGCGTTGAAAAATGCTATCCGGCCGGGAATTTTAATCTGTATATGGATATTCAGAACCGCGGTGGAATAATATCCGAATATCCGGGAGAGAGTATTACAACTCCCGGAATGTTTCCACTACGGAACAGGATAATAAGCGGCCTGTCTGATTATGTCATAGTGGTTGAGGCAGGATTTAGAAGCGGTTCGTTAATCACTGCGGGAACAGCTTTGGAACAAAACCGGACAGTATATGCCGTACCGGGGCGTATTACCGATGATTCAAGCAAAGGATGCAACAGGCTTATTGCCGACGGAGCCATGGTTGTAACGGATTTTGAGAGCCTGCCCGGTGAACTTGGGCTTTCCATCCCGAATTGTGAAAAAAATATAAAAAACGATATTGTTCTTGCAAGGGATGAAAAAATGTTGTATAGTCTATTACTAGATTTTACCCCTAAGAGTCTTGAGACATTGGTAAATGACAGTGGTATGTCTCCGGCTGAGGTTTTACGCAGCCTTACATGTCTTGAAATCAAGGGAATAATACGAGAGATAAGTAAGAACTTTTATGTAAGGATTCAATAAGGTTATTATTGAGGAGGATACTTTTTATGGCAAAATATCTTGTAATTGTGGAGTCACCTGCTAAGGTTAAGACAATCAAAAAATTTCTGGGCAATAATTATGAAGTGGCTGCGTCAAACGGACATGTAAGGGATCTCCCTAAAAGTACACTTGGAATAGACGTTGAACATGATTATGAACCTAAGTACATTACTATCAGAGGCAAGGGTGACATTCTTGCTAATCTCCGTAAGCTGGTTAAGAAAGCTGATAAAGTATATCTTGCAACTGACCCGGACCGTGAGGGAGAAGCTATCTCATGGCATCTTGCAAATGCACTTAAACTTGAAGATAAGGATATTAACAGAATCAGTTTCAATGAGATTACCAAAAATGCAGTTAAGGCTTCAATAAAAGAACCACGCAAGATAGATATGAATCTTGTTAATGCACAGCAGTCCAGAAGAATGTTGGACAGAATGGTTGGTTACAAGATAAGTCCTTTGTTATGGGCAAAGATAAAGCGCGGGCTTTCAGCGGGTCGTGTGCAGTCAGTCGCCTTAAGAATTATCTGTGACAGGGAAGAAGAGATTAATGCTTTTATACCTGAAGAATATTGGACAATAGATGCAATACTTAATATAGAAGGAATGAAAAAGCCAGTTACCGCCAGATTAACATCTGACAGCAAGGGCAAGGTTACAATAGGCAGTGAAGAAGACGTTAACAGGATAATGAAAGACCTTGAGGGCTGCGATTTTGCTGTTGATGATATTAAGAACAGTGAGAGAGTTAAGAAAGCTCCGCTTCCTTTTACCACAAGTACATTGCAGCAGGAAGCAGCTAAGACCTTGAATTTCTCAACACAGAAGACAATGCGTATAGCACAGCAGTTATACGAGGGTGTTGACATTAAGGGACAGGGTACGGTTGGTATAATTACATACCTGCGTACCGATTCCACAAGAGTGTCGGAAGAAGCGGACCTTGCTGCAAGGGAATTTATAAGAGATAATTATGGTGAGACATATTATCTTGCACCTGACGGTAAGAAGAATTCAGGCAAGAAGATACAGGATGCCCATGAAGCAATAAGACCTACCAATATTAATTTCCTTCCATCAGAGATTAAAGAGTCTTTAAGCAGGGACCAGTTCAGACTGTATTCATTAATATGGAAGCGTTTCGTTGCAAGCAGGATGGCAAATGCCGTATATGAGACAATCAATGTCAGACTTAAAGCCGGTGATTACCGGTTCAG
>ERZ780101.219-NODE-219-length-7658-cov-16.7562_pt1 | contig 7658 bp, 7 predicted proteins | sample MGYA00433085_ERZ780101 | MGnify/ENA primary metagenome ERZ780101 (study PRJEB29588, sample SAMEA1970465) | human gut metagenome | biome: human gut; feature: human-associated habitat; material: faeces | place: Denmark | collected 2008/2010 ... | reverse complement strand
GCGTCCGTAATTACCCAGGGCGATGCCCTGGGCTAGGGGCTTCTGCCCTTTCAGGGCGTATGGGACAAAACTTACGAAACTTGAATAATTAAATATGAACCTGGTATAAAAGCAAAACGCCCTCGCTTCACAGCGAAGGCGTTCCTTTTGGTATTAGTTTCATTTAAGGTAAAAAGATTGTATTCAGGATAACGATGCAAAGGTAGACATATTTTTCGAAACAAACGAATCTTTTTATATGTTTAAAAACATATTTTGTGAATTATTGCTCCCAAAACAAAATTATCTGCCAGATAATTTCGGTACTTACAATTAAATTTGTATCTTTGCACCATAAATTTAAAAATTATTCTTTTTATTGAATTATGGCAATTAATGAAGAAAACAATTTGGAAGAGAAGAAAAGTATCTCTTTCGTAGAACAGTTAGTTGAGGAAGACCTCAAAGAAGGCAAAAACGGAGGACGAATCCAGACGCGTTTTCCGCCAGAGCCTAATGGTTATCTGCATATCGGCCATGCCAAAGCTATCTGCATGGACTTTGGTGTTGCTGAGAAATATAATGGTGTTTGCAATCTTCGTTTTGATGACACTAACCCTAGCAAGGAAAACAATGAATATGTAGAGAATATTCTTCAAGACATCCAGTGGCTCGGATTCAAGTGGGGCAATATCTACTATGCTTCTGACTACTTTGAGAAGCTTTGGGATTTTGCTGTCTGGATGATCAAGAAGGGCAATGCATATATTGATGAACAAACTGCTGAAGAAATTGCACAGCAGAAGGGTACCCCTACCACACCGGGTACTGCTAGCCCATACCGTGATCGCCCAATCGAAGAAAACCTTGCTTTGTTTGAGAAGATGAATACTCCTGAGGCCGTAGAAGGCAGCATGGTTCTTCGCGCAAAACTCGATATGGCGAATCCAAACATGCATTTCCGCGATCCTATCATGTATCGTATCATCCAAACTCCTCATCACCGTACAGGAACAAAATGGCATGCATACCCTATGTATGATTTCGCTCACGGACAGAGTGACTACTTTGAAGGGGTAACCCACTCTATCTGTACATTGGAATTTGTACCTCACCGTCCGCTTTACGATAAGTTCATCGACTTCTTGAAGGAGAAGGACGGAACTGCAGATGTCTTAAACGACAATCGTCCACGTCAGATTGAGTTCAACCGATTGAACCTCACTTATACAGTAATGAGCAAGCGTAAGCTTCACCAGCTGGTTGATGAGAAACTGGTTATCGGATGGGACGACCCACGTATGCCTACTCTTTGCGGAATGCGCCGTCGCGGTTACTCTCCTGAGAGCATTCGTATGTTTATCGACAGTATCGGTTATACTAAGTTCGATGCTCTCAACGATATGGCCTTACTCGAAGCATCTGTTAGAGAAGACTTGAACAAGAAAGCATGTCGTGTGAGTGCTGTACTTGATCCTGTAAAACTCGTAATTACCAACTATCCGGAAGGTGAAACAGAGGAAATGGAAGCAATCAATAATCCGGAAAATGAAGCTGATGGCACACACACCATCACATTCTCTAAGAATCTCTGGATAGAGCGTGCTGACTTTATGGAAGATGCTCCTAAAAAATTCTTCCGTATGACTCCGGGTAAAGAAGTTCGTCTGAAGAATGCTTACATCGTTAAGTGCACTGGATGCACAAAGGACGAAAATGGCGTTATCACTGAGATTCAAGCTGAATACGATCCTATCAGTAAGAGCGGCATGGAAGGTGCCAACCGTAAGGTTAAGGGTACATTGCATTGGGTATCAGCAGATCACTGCGTAAAGGCAGAGGTGCGCGAATACGACCGTCTCTTTATGGTAGAAAATCCATCTGCTGATGAGCGTGACTTCCACGAGTTGCTCAACCCAGACAGCTTCCACGACTATCCTAACTGCTATGTTGAGGAATATGCAGCCAGCAAGAAGCCAGGTGAATATCTCCAGTTCCAGCGTATCGGTTATTTCATGGCCGATCTTGATTCTACTGCAGAAAAACCAGTATTCAACAAAACCGTTGGCTTGAAGGATACTTGGGCAAAACAGAATAAATAAATCACCTATATCTGTCTCAGTTTCAACAGCTGAGACAGATATTATTTAGATTCAAGATAACAAATGAATACAGCAGAGCTTTTTCTTTGGATACTCGACAATTTAAATTACTGGGTAGTATCCCTTTTCATGGCTATCGAGAGTTCATTCATCCCATTCCCATCAGAGGTGGTTGTTCCACCTGCAGCATGGAAAGCCATGGATCCTGATAGCGGAATGTCGTTTATCCTGGTCATCGTATTTGCCACCATTGGTGCCAATATCGGTGCACTTATCAACTATTATTTAGCTAAATGGGTAGGTCGCCCTATCATCTACCGTTTTGCCGACAGCCGCATCGGACATATGTGCCTGATAGACCGCCAAAAGGTAGAAGTTGCAGAAGAGTTTTTCCGCAAGCATGGAGCCGCATCCACTATTTTTGGGCGCCTGGTACCAGCTGTTCGCCAGTTAATCAGCATCCCAGCCGGTTTGGCAGGTATGCATGTAGGCAAATTCTTGCTCTATACCACAATCGGTGCTGGCATCTGGAATACTGTTTTAGCAACCATCGGTTGGGGTATTTACAAATATACAGACTATAAAACAACTCAAGATGTATATCAGCAGGCATTAAAGTATAGTCATGAGCTCGGTTACATCATCTTGGCTCTTGCCGTTGTTATTGTAGCTTTCCTTGCATACAAGGGGCTCAAGAAGAAATAAGAAACTATCCCCCATCCTGCTTTCTCAAGCGGGATGGGGGATTTTTCTTCAGTATAATTCCCCGCACTTCACGTGAAACGACAAGGGTCTATATGCCACGATGAAAAGGTGGCGTATAGACCCTTGATTATATGGTGATATTCGTAATCTACATCTCCGCTTTCTGTTTTTTATGAATTGCTCAGATTCTTAATGATATCTAAAGGCAGCTGGGTAGCTTTGGCAACCTGTTCGGCAGAAAGTCCCATTGCCAGCATATTCTTAGCTATTTCCAGGGCTTTCTGGTTCATACCTTTTTCCATACCTTCCTTCATACCAATTTCCTTACCCTCAGCTATACCTTCACGCTTTGCAGTGTCTACGGAATTCTTGATGTCGCGATATGCCATCTTGCTGGTCTCGTACTCCCTCATTTCCTGCGGAGTAAACTTGGCTATCTCGGCTTCCTCGAAGAGGCGGTCGAAAACCTTGTCGCATAATTCTTTAGGACGCTGGGTAAGCTTATAGAGGTTCTTCAGAGCATAGAGCCACTTCTCGTAGAGCGTATCCAGTTCTTCCAGGGATTTGTTGAACTTGGAAATCTCTACATAGATATATTCGAGCTTGTCGTAAAATACTTTGTGGGTAGCGGTGTCGCACAACTGCACATGATGGCGGATTTTCTCCTTGTCGAATGCATCCTCGTTCATGTTGAAGTTGAGCAGGGCAACGGTATAGATATGATTGAGCTTGAAATCCCACTCATTCCCCTTGGGCGCCTGTTCTCGGATAGGGAAGGTGGAGTAGAAGAGGGCGCGATCCTTGAAATACGTCTGGTACGCATTCTGCATTTCTACAATGAACTTCTCACCGTTTTCGCCCTCGCAATATACATCAAAGATGGCTCTGCGGTCAGTATAGACATCTCCTACGTGTTCTGGATTCAGATACGACACGTCCTTCACAACCTGTCTGCCATTAAACAAGCTGTTGAGGAAGCAAATGAGCAAATCCTTGTTCATTGCTGTTCCAAAAATTCGCTTGAAACCGAAGTCGGTCAGCAAGCTGATGTATCTTTCTTCTACCTGCTTCATAATCATCTGTTTTAAAAATCCATGCCGCAAAGGGCGACTCTAGTTAAAAGAATGATAAAACCTTTTCTAATTTAATAATTGCTTGGCAGAAACTTCTACTACCCCGCCATTTCCGTCACTAATGACCACAGGACGATTGTATAAAGCCTTTTCTACCAACATATCATGCTGAGCTTCAACTAAGCCTGATTCAACTTTGTTGATAAAGCCCTCAATCTCACTTTCACTCATAATCCTTAATCCTTTTAAATTTAACAATATCCTTAATCTTTGTTGGAATAAGATCTGGTTGCTAAAGTAGTTTTAAATTCTTTGGATGCAAATATACTGCAAAATCTTGACAACGCCAAATATTTGAATGAAATTAACATCATTATTGGCTAATAACTGAACTTTCGCATATCAGGAGTTAAATGAGTTAAGGAAGTTAAGGAGTTAAGACAATAGAGTCTGAAAACGTTAAAAAACACAAACAAGGTGTCGCATTGCCCACGAATGAGACACCCAAAACCAAAAAATCATACCTGAAAAAACAAATATTACCCCCTCCACTTTCAAAAAAAGCCTTAACTTTGCACCAGGATTTTTACAATCTGTATCATGAAGGATTTAAAATATTGTAAATTATAATCAAAACATAATAGATTAATATGAGAAATTATTTAACTGGAAAAGAACGATTACTGGTTGCAGCACTTGCTTTAATTCTTCCATTTTCTTTCGCGAAAGCAGAAGCAAGAGAAGATGGAAAGACCGGTCAGCAAGGCTGGTATGTAGGAGTAGAGGGTGGAATGCCTTTCGGCTTCTCTACTTTCTCAAGTTTCGGACACGACAAGACTCATCTCGGTTGGGCTGCTGGCTTATATGGCGGCTATCGTTTTAACTCCATCTTCTCGGCTGAGTTATCTGCCAAGTATGGAGAAATGAACTTGTCGGCACAAGACTGTTGTGTAGAACGTAACTATTGGTTGGGTAGCGACGGTGTGCTTTACAAGGCAGGTGTCCTGGGCATGGACAGTTGGGAGTATGCCGATCTGAAAAGCCATGTCTCTATGGGACAATATGGAGCCAGCGTAAATATCAACCTCCTTGGGTTGTTCCCTCAAACAGCTGACAGCCGATGGGATTTGGCAGTATCACCTCATATATATGCAGTAACGACCAAGGCTGATATCCAGACTATAGCCGATGATGCCAAGGTAATGAAAGGTTCTACCAACTGGCATTTGGGTTATGGCGCAGACTTGCAGGTGGGCTACCAACTGACCTCTTGTCTGAAATTGGGCATCTATTCCGGTTTGACTCGTCTTACTGGCGAACGTATGGATGGAATGCCGGAATATCAGCATAAGAACAACTTCTTGTGGGAAAGTGGCATAAGATTAGGAATCAACTTGCCTTTTACCAATCCTCATCCGTAACTCCTAAAACAAGATAGAGAATGAAAGCAAAAAGAAGATTTAATATTTGGTTATGGGTGCTGGTATGCGTCCCATGCCTGTTGGCAAGTTGCGACCATGATGTTCATTCTGACGAGGAAGAAAGTGGCTTGTCAGTATCGCTCACTTGGGCAGATGAAGCCGACCAAGGTACGGAAGTGAAGGACGTGAAGCTCTGGATATTCAATGCCGATAACGGTTCGCTTGTAGAGGAAAAACATTATGGCAGTGCGCAGGAGGTGGCAAGCCAGAGATTCCAACTCCCGGAAGGAACCTATCGCATCCTGACTACCACCAACCTAACAGAACCGTTCTTTATCAGCGAACAGACCCGGGCTTTGACCAACTGGAACAATATTCTGATAGGTTTGACCAATCCGAAGAATGTTAGGAACAATGCCTATTTCGGAGTAACCGATGTGAAGATAGCCAACAAGGAAGGCAGCTATGTGGTGCAAAACCCTATGAAGAGCGTGCTTGCCGAACTGACCATCATCATCGAGAACATACCGAAAGGCACAGAGATGAGTGGCAAGGTGTTGGATTGTGCCGGGTGCCTGTTCCCAACACAGAAGAACAGTGATGGAGACTACGGTTTGCCGAGCATAGAGCCAGCGGAAGTGGAACTCCCTACCCTCCTGGCTACGGAATCAACCCTGAAATCGGAAGTCATTCGGCTGATGCCGACCATACAGGGAAGCCCCGCCTCTCATGTTTATCTCCGCCTCTTGCTGCCTAACGGGACCTTGCAGGAGTATGACATCACCGCTCCTAAAATGAATGTAGGTGGAAAGTATGAACTAAGGTTCAAGTACGAAGAAATGCAGCCGAAGATGAATCTGCAAACGGGCATCAATGACTGGAATGACCTCAACAAAGAAGTAACAATCAAATAAAATAATAACTTTTAAAATATTTATAATATGAAAAAGATGATTAAGTTTTTCGCACTTGCGCTCTTGGCTGGTGCAATGGTTTCATGCAATACAGAAGATACAGCTTCTACAACAGCAAATGGTAAGGTAGCCGTACAGTTTACTGGTGGTATCAGCGTAAACACCCGTGCTTCGGGTTTAGCCTGGGCTGATGGTGACATGATCGGTATCTTCATGACTGGAGCAAATCAGACTCTCTCGGCAGATGCAATCAAAGAGGGAGCTGACAATGTTTGCTATCAGACAGGTGGAAGTGTTACCTTTTCACCAATTTCTGGAGGTAAGACCATTTACTATCCTATTGACGGTGATGTGGACTTCTATTCTTACTATCCATATACTACGGTAAGCAATTACAAGGTGGCACTCAATGTGGCAAACCAAGGGAGTCTGGAAGCTATCGACTTCATGTATGCCAAGACTACAGGATACAACAAAGCTAATCCACAGGTAGAGTTGAAATTCAACCATATGTTGAGTAAATTGGTTCTGAATGTTCAGGCAGGTAATGGTTTGACGCAAGACGATCTCAATAAATTGACGGTCACCATTAAAGACCAGAACACCACAGCCACTTTCAATCTGGCAGATGGCGTAATCTCCGGCGAAGGTAATCCTGACAACATCCAGATGAAAGCTGTCCAAGTCGGTAAGAGATACGAAGCCATCCTGCTTCCAACGGCATCAAAGATCAGAGAAATAGAGTTTGAATTGAACAATGGTTTTGATGCTCCGTTCGTCTGGAAAATGGACCAAGAACTCACGGGCGGTAATTTGTACAATTACACCACCGTGAAGCTGACCCGAAGCACTGTAGATATGATGGGAACAATCCAATCTTGGAACGAGGTAAAAAACAACAATGAGAATATAGCTGATTGACAGATATGATGAAGATAAGATTTCTTGCACTTGCAGCGCTCGCCTTCTTACTGGGCGCCTGCACACAGGACGAACTGGCTGACGATAACCGTCTGTCCAAAGAGGAATATCCTATAGTCATCCATGCCACCGGACTGTCCGTGGAGGCAACGCCGTCAACCCGTGCAACCGTGGACGGCGACTGGCTGGGCGTCACTTCCGTGGCACTCAAGATTGGCGATGCGGTAAAGGAATACACCGTTACGGCTACGGATGCCGACGGATACAAGAGTGCCACGCTCTCACGCGAGAACGACCCGTACTACTGGATCAGCCGCAACCCGATTACCGTATCAGCATGGTGGCCCATGGATAATACAGACATCACACAGATGCCTGTCGTGAAGGTTGCCGAAGACCAAAGCAAATTGGCTGACTTCCAGAACAGCGACTTCATCTCCGCCGAAAACCAGACGGTGAAATTTGACGACCCGACACTTGGATTTACCCACCGCACGGCACGCGTGGCAGTCGAACTGAAGCCCGGCACGGGATTCACGAGCG
>ERZ780101.216-NODE-216-length-7763-cov-2.97296_pt1 | contig 7763 bp, 8 predicted proteins | sample MGYA00433085_ERZ780101 | MGnify/ENA primary metagenome ERZ780101 (study PRJEB29588, sample SAMEA1970465) | human gut metagenome | biome: human gut; feature: human-associated habitat; material: faeces | place: Denmark | collected 2008/2010 ... | reverse complement strand
TTTTGCAAAGGTACTAACATCAACTCTATCTCCCAAAATAACACCTTCTTTCTGTATAATCTTTAAAAATATTACTATTATTTTTTTTTCAATACATTTGAAACCGTTGATTGGGATACATCTAACATGGCAGCTATTGTTTCCTGGTTTATTTTCTGTTTTGCCAAATCTCTTATAACTTCATTTCTTTGCGCCACTGATGCAATCTCCGGTAATTTATGAATGGTTTCCGAAACCACTCCAGATGCCGTTACACTTTTAATAAGCGTTGTCCCATCGCTTAATACAGCTCTTGCAATTTTAGCACCTGTTTTTTTATTTGGTTTAAATGCTAATGACATAACATCTGCCGTTGATTTACCTATATTTTTTAAATCTGTATTTTTGAAGACATTCATTAAATTAGTAGCCACAATGCACCTCCATATTCATCACTTTAATATTAAAATAATATTAAAATAATATTTTGTCAACTATTTTTCAACTCTCATACCTAAAAAACTCCCTAGCCATCATCTCCGCTGTAGCCCGATTATACCCCTTCTTCAAATACCCTTGCACAATCGTCCCAAACATTCCCTTAACCATATCATCCTCAATATCACAATATGCCTGCATTTCCCCAGACAAAGCCATTGCCATATACTCTATCGGCTTGTTATCCAACAACCTATGCAGCTTCGCCAGAGACTGCTCTGTTGTCCTCAGAGCAGCCTCCACTTCTTCGCACTTTATCCGTAACATATTTCCATCTGTAAACCACACCTCAACATAGCCGTTATCCATGTTATAAGCATATTCCACGATATTATCCGTTCGATTATCTTTCATCTCATCAAATCCATCCTTCCCATTATCTTGTCCCATAAGACCTTTCATACCGCCTTATCTGCTGTTCTGTACGCTCCTGTTCCTTCACCTTACGAATAATCGTATCAATCTGCTCTGCACCGGCATATCTCTTCACACGCTCCAGATCATCAGCCTTTTCCTGCAACAGCTCTGTCCTATCACTCATATCCTTAATCTTGCCCTTGTAAAACTCCACATCATCTGACAATCTCTTCTTTTCCTTCTTTAGCTGTAATACTTCCTCTTTCAGCCTTACACACTGGATTGTCAGATTCTTTATCAACGACTTCAGCTTATTCACAAATGGTATAACCACCTTATCCCGAAATGACTTAGCACTTGCAAATGCTCCTGGTTCCGGCAATTGCCACTCCGGTGCTTCATCATACTTTCTTACATCACGCTGTAATAACTGCTCCGACTGCACCATCTGCTCTATATGGCTCTTAAGCTCATTCTGTTGCTTTTCAAGTTGAACATTATTCTGTTGCAAATCATTATATTTTTGTCTTAATGCCTGATTATCCGATTGCAATGAATCATTCTTTTGCTCCAGAGTATGATTGTCAGCAAATAGCTGGTCATTCACATTCTGCAATTCACTATTCTTGTATTGTAAATCTTCATGCCGTTGTTCCAGTTCTTCATTATCTGTCTGCAACTGTAACTGCTTCTGCTTCAAATCATGATTTTCCATGCGAAGTCTGTCCTTGCGACTTTCAAGCCTTGTATTCTCCATCCTCAAATTCTGATTACCTGCAAGCAGTACTTCCTTCTCCTGTTGTGCTATAGTTCTCTCTTCATTTGCCTTCTGTGTAGCTTCCTCAGCCAGTTCCTTTTCTATAGTAACATTCTGTAATTCCTGTTTCTTCACAGAAACCTCTTCCCCAAGCTGTGCAACCACAGAAATTATTTCCTGCTTCTCTGATGCAATCCACTGATTTAATTCGGTAGCACCTCTAGTGCCACCAGTGAAGCCTTCTGCCGCTAGTGCAGATTTTAATGATACCCTTGTATCAAGTCCTCGCTTACTTCCTGTAATATATGGCACAAAATCAATGTGCAGATGCGGTGTTTCTTCATCCATATGCAAATGTGCCGAGAATACATACAAGTTCGGATTTCTAGCTTGGAACTCATCCATAAATTCCGTTAAAATCCTTTTTGCCAACAATCCCTCTTCATTTTTGGCATTCATATCATCTTTATTTCCAATCTGAAATATCACTTCATGAAATAACTTTTCCTGCTTACCCCTCCTGATTTTTTCATAGTAATTATCAATCATGCGATCTTTCCGTTTCTGTTTTGCATTATATCGTTCCCGTGCTTCATCAAACAATTTATGATAAACCTGCTTAATATCTTCCTGGCAAAATTCCACATTATCAGCACTTCTGTTTTTATCTACATTCTTAGCTGTAAATGCTCTGGTATTATGGTTCACAGAACCTTTTCCGATCATTGCACTTATCGTTCTCTCCATAGGCAATCTTCCCCTTTCTTTTATCTGTCATATTAGCGCCGAATACGGCGCAAGCTTTGTTACTTTCGTCGAAAGTAACGCAAAAGCACTTTTGACAGCTACGCCATCAAAAATGCAACCTGACAAGTCAGGTTTTGCGCCCTGCCGGGAGCTTTTCTGCCTGCGGCAGTCAATATGTACACAAGCCTCCACTATGTCAAGCACACCACATTTTCCTTATCCATTCTAACGGAAGCGTGACACGCAGCCGTTATATATGTTTAAGAAAAACTACCACCGAAAACTCTCCGGCACACCTCGTCTATCCAAATATTCCTTTCGAGCCCTTTCCTTTTCTTCTTCCGTTGGTGCAGTCTTATATTTTGTATATAATTCTCTCATTACCATTGCATCCAGTTTCTTCTCCAGCCCCTGTTTTATCTGAGGCAACAGTTCTTCCTGTTCCAACATAAAATATCTCATTATCGCAACGAAAAGTTCTTCTTAAATCTGTACATTTTTCATATCAATCCACCATTCCTTTCCTAATTCATTCAAGACCGCAACACTGCAAAGTCTATATGCTTTGCAACCTTGCAATGTTTATCTCCGCAATTTCTATATAGCCTGCAATGTTGCGTTCTTACACTACCTCTGTTTTACTGTATCCAATTCCCAATACCACGAGTTATTGATTTTCTTTGCCCGGATGCCCAATTCTTTCTTTGCATTTTCCAATGTTCTCTTTGAAATGCCCTGTTCATCAGCCATTTCAAATATTTCATTACTCTGCACCATATTAGTTGTTTCTGCCAATTCACGAAGCATTTGCTTTGCTTGTTCCAGCTTATTTGCCTTTGGTGCAATACCGCCAAGTACTTCATCTGCTGTAATCTCATAATCTCCCAACCAACGAAAGCCCGTTTCTGATAACATAAATGCCTTCGGATGTCCAAATGCCGCAAGATTATTCTTTATCTGAACAACTGCTCTTGTATTAGGTTCTCCCTCTATTCTGCCGACCAAAAGCACACTCCTCGCCACTGCAAAGAAGTCAATGGAACCCATGCCCCTGTATGCAGCTTTATTACCAGATGCCTTGTTCATATGACCAATAAGAAGAATTGCACACTGGTATTTCTCTGCTAATGCTCCCAGCTTCTTCGTCATATCTCTTGCCTCATTTGCCCGGTTCATATCCATGCCACCACCGAGATACGCCTGTATCGGGTCTAATATCAATACTTTTGCCCCTGTCTTTGCAAGTGCCTCTTCCAGTCTTTCATCTGCCATAGATAAAGATTTATCACTTTCATCAATAACCAGTATCTTTTCACAGTCCGCCCCGGCAAGTTCAAGCCTCGGCTTTACTGTATCTGCCAGTCCATCCTCTGCTGTCTGATAAATGACATTTACCGGCTCCTGCACATCCATATCACTGTCGAGACATTCTCCCTTTGACAGCTTTGCTGCTATGTTTAACACCAATGTGGTCTTTCCATCACCCGGATCTCCCTGAATAATTGTCAGCTTCCCATATGGTATAAACGGATACCACAGCCATTTCACTTCTTGTGACTCAACCTCCGACATTCGTATTATCTTTAATTCTGTCTTCTGTCCTTCCATAAAAGTCCTCCATTTTCAAATCTTTTATTTGCTCCTAAGAAGAACCTCTGCTATACTCTAGTTGTATTTACAGGTGTAACAGAGGTTTTCTTTTGTTACCGCAAGTCCTAACAGTTGCCGCTGTCAGGACTTTTTTCTTTATCAATCTGTACTCCCTGCCAGAGATACTTTGCACCATCCAGCATTGCAATAATCGCCTGTAACATATCCATACAGTCATTTCGCATATCTTCCAACCCCTCAGCAGTAAGTGTTACCTCCTGCTGTCCCAGTTGTTTTACCAGTTCGGAAAGATTTGTCTGCATATTCTGCAATTCCTCTACAAGCTGGTAAATGACCTCTTTCTTTCCTACAACACATATTCTGTTATAAATGCAGGAACGGACAAAATAATCTTTTTTCTGCATACCGCTTGCAAGTATCTTGGCTTCAATCATTTCCCGCTCTCTGTCCGATACACGAAAGCTGATTGTCGGATGTTTGTGTACTCCGCTCATAAATTGTCCTCCTCATTCTCCAGTTCTAGCCTATTTGCCAGTTCTGCCTGTTTATTCGGATATAAATGTGAATAAGTATTTAATGTTGTTTCTATCTTTTCATGCCCCAGCCGCTCCGCTATTGCCAAGGGCTGAAATCCAAGTTCCACCAGAAGTGATGCGTGGCTGTGACGCAAATCATGAATACGGATTCTCTTAACTCCTGTTTCCTTTATGCCTCGTACAATCTCATGCTCCATATAAGATTTTGTAAACCGGAACATTCTTTCATTTGGCATAATTCCATATAAATGACTGCAATATTCCTTTAGTTCCTCTGCCAGAAATGGCGGAATTGTAATCTTACGATTGCTCTTTGGTGTTTTAGGCGGTGTAATCACATCCTTTCCATCTAATCTCTGATATGATTTGGAAATGCTTATAATACGCTTTTCCAAATCAATATCTTCATAGGTAAGTGCCAGTAATTCACCTATGCGCATTCCTGTCCAATAAAGAAGCATAAATGCCATCTTCGCCTCCGTTTTCTTGTCCATAGACGGAAGAAACTGCTTAAACTCCTGTTTTGTCCAAAACTCCATATCATCAGCCTTGCTTTTCCCGATACTTCCTGCTTTCCTGCAGGGATTATCTTTCAAGTCATAATATCTAACCGCATAATTGAAAAGTGCTGCCAACTGGTTATTAATACTTTTAAGATAAGTTGGTGCGTACCCCTGCTTAATCAATTCATTCTGCCAAGCCCGGATATCTGAAGTCTTAATCTCACACATCTTTTTCTTTTTGAAATAAGGTGTAACCTTTAAATCAAACACATATCTTTTATTCTTGATTGTGCTTTCTCTAAGCCGATTCTCCACATCAGCGAAATAGATTTCAACAAAATTCTCAAAGTTAATATCTAAATCTTTTCTCTGCTGTTGCCGGAAGTTACGCTCCCACTCCTCTGCTTCTGCTTTTGTCTTAAAGCCTCTTTTGTTCTTTTTATGGCGTACACCCTGCCAGTCCTCATAATAGAACTGGCTACACCATGTTTTACCATCTCGTGTAGCTGGCATATCATCATCTCCTCTCCATTAACCAACTGCCATGCCATAAAATTTTTCTTCAAAATACTTTGTAGGTACCTTGCCTGAAATCACTCGATAGCCTTTTTCTTTCAATTCATTATTAAGACCACGAATGATTTTGTAAGCATATCCTCTTGATACTCCAAGAATCTGTGCAGCTTCATCTGCTGTTACATACATCTTCATCGTATTCTCCATATTGTGTTCTCCTTCCTATTTTTATTTCAGTACACTTTTGTGGCCTTGTTTACTCGTATTATGCAGTACACATTTGTGTCTGTCAAGCAATTTAATCAAATTTTTATGCACAAATGTGTCCCGTTGTGATAGAATAGGGGTAATAAATCATAAAGGAGCATTTTTATGACTACTGGAGAAAAGATTAAATACTTTCGCAATATGCGTGGAATATCGCAGGAAACGCTTGGTCAGTTGTCCGGCATAAACTCCGCAACAATAAAAAAATATGAATACGGAATCCGTAATCCAAAGCCTGACCAGCTTTTAAAAATCGCCAATGCGCTAGGCATCAGCATTAACATTTTCATGGATTTTGATATAGAAACAGTTTCTGATGTATTATCGTTGCTGTTTAAATTAGACGATCAGATTGATATGAAATTTGAGGCAGATAAGGACGATGAGGGCAATTTCAAACCTGCTACTGTTAAACTGTCCTTTAAGAACAATCTCATCAATAAAAAACTCTGTACCTATATGAAAGCTTTGGAAATTCGTGAAAATATGATAAATTCTAAAGATGAATATTCAGAAGAAGAGTATGCTGACAATTTGCAACATATCAATGAAAATATCGAAGAAATCAAGCAACACCTGCTTGATGACAGTATGGTTGTCAAAAAAGGCACTGACCGCCTTACTGTAAAAATTTTTCCAAATTAGTGAAACCTCTTGAATTATTGGACATAAGATAATAATATCTAATTAAACAGAAAGTACCCACTCCAAAGGTGGATGCTCCGAGTTTAGGTTAAAGAAATGTCCTTACTGACACCGCCTATCCTGTTGGCAGACAGGATAGGCATTTTTATTTTCGCCTGATCTTCCTCGAAGATCTTTTCTCTTTATCGAGAAAGGCAAGCAACGCTACAATCAAGCTACCAAAGGACATCAGCAATGCTAATATCCCAATGAAAATCGAAATGATCTCATAAGTCGTCATCGGTACTAAGCAAGTGCCCCCAGATGCTTAACGCCCTGTCATGGGTACTTTCCTTAAAGAGTACCCTAGCATATATATCATATGTTCTGCAAGAACAATTGTAATTTGAATCTTATTTCATAGACTCATTCCCTATAAATATTTTAATATATCAGATAAGTTATTAATTTCAATATCAGCTTTTTCACTCTCATCTGTTATATTCCACAAACTTCCAAATCCCTGTTTTACCCATATAGTTTTCATACCCAACTGTTTTGCAGGTACAATATCATTATCAATACGGTCACCAATCATAACTGCATTCTCTGGTCTGCAACGGCTTCTTTCCAATGCAATTTCAAATATTCGCCTATCTGGTTTTGAAACACCTTCTTCTGCTGATGCGATGATCAAATCAAGATATTTTCGTACTCCAAGATTTTCTAATCTCTCAGAAGTTCCTAGTGATTGGTTTGCAATTACACCAATTTTATAAATTCTACTTAACTTTTTCAGACAATCTTTGGTATCTGTATACAGCCTTTCGTATTGCGATTCCCATTTAGGTAGTTTCACGCCCAATTGCCTTGCTACCTCTAAGTCTCCTTTTTTGTTTTCTTTATAAAACGACATGGCATATTTATTAATTTGCTCGTAAGTTAAACCTGATAAATCCGCTATCCTTTTCATCCTGTCTTCATAAACTTTGCTTTCATCAACCAACGTCGAGCCAACATCAAAAAACAGCCATTTTATTTCTTCCTTCTTGGGCAGAAATCCTCTTTTCCTTGCTTCTTCCAGCAGTTTGGGTTGAATTTCCGGATAAGTCCAATTAATCGGTAGTTCATCCATAATTGCTATTTTTTCAATTTCACTGTGAAGCTCTTTTTCAAATGTATATATATCTGAGAAGAATAATTTTCCAAAAGTCTCCATTCCATCGAAATTATCTGGTGCAGTCACAGAATATATACAAATTGGAGTAATATCAAAAGTTATTGCTCCTGTTTCTTCATATAGTTCTCGTTTGGCTGTTTCAAGAATATCCTCACCATCTTCTCTATGCCCTCCCGGCACTTCATATG
>ERZ780101.201-NODE-201-length-8326-cov-2.66647_pt1 | contig 8326 bp, 10 predicted proteins | sample MGYA00433085_ERZ780101 | MGnify/ENA primary metagenome ERZ780101 (study PRJEB29588, sample SAMEA1970465) | human gut metagenome | biome: human gut; feature: human-associated habitat; material: faeces | place: Denmark | collected 2008/2010 ... | reverse complement strand
GAATGCCACAGTTATATTAATGGCAAGCATCACATCCAGTAAGCCGGAAGGAAGTGTTATAAAAAGACAGACAATAGCTGCTAATAAATATATGCCAATCATAATATCTGTCTTTTTCATTTTTTTGTCTCCTTCCTGTAATTATTATATTTTATGTTTAACTTTCCATACAAAGGCAAGAACCTCAGCTACTGCCTGATACAGTTCCTGCGGAATCTCACTGCCCAGGTCAACATTATAGTAGAGCATCCTTGCAAGAGGTTTGTTTTCAACGATTTCAACCTGATTTTCCCTTGCAGTCTCTTTAATTTTTTGTGCAAGATAATCTTCTCCCTTTGCCACAACAACAGGTGCTTTTCCTGAATTCTGTTCATATTTCAATGCAACCGCAAAGTGGGTAGGGTTCGTAATTACAACATCAGCCTCGGGAACCGCCTGCATCATTCTTCTCCTTGATGCCTCGTTCATCCTTCGCTTCTGCTGGTTCTTAACTTCAGGATTACCTTCGGTATCCTTCCATTCATCTTTTAATTCCTGCTTAGACATTTTCATATCATTTTTGAACTTGACATATTCAAAAATAAAATCGGCAATACCCACAATCAGATATATCACACTGATGGTTATACCTACATCCAGAAGTACATCTCCCATTCTGATAATTGCCGCTTCAAGGGATATATTATAAAAATTATAAAGCAGTCCTATTTCTTTTTTTAATTTATTATAGGTTACTAACATACATATTGCCACAATGGCAATGGACTTAAGCAACTGAACAAGCGTTTTAACTGAAAAAATACGCTTTATGCCGTTCACCGGATTAAATTTATCCGCTTTCGGTTTCATTGGTTCTGCAGTCGGTTTCCATTTTACCTGGACCAAATCACCTACAAATGCCACAAGCACTGCTGCAGCCATTATAGGAAGCAGAATTACAAGCATATCAAGTATGGCATCCGACATATAATTTTTAAAAAATCTCGAAAGGGAATTAAGTTCAAGGGAGGTTGCATTGACCTCGCCCATCTTTTTGTAAATAACCTTAAATTCATTAATGAATTTAGTTCCCATCGTCCCTACATATATCTTTAGTATTATAAAAAATACCAGCAGGGAAACCGAGCTTGTCAGGTCCCTACTTTTAGCAACCTGACCTTTTTTTCTTGCGTCTTTTAATTTCTTGGCAGTAGCCGGTTCGGTCCTCTGTCCACCCGGTCCGTCTTTGGCGAAGAACTGCAGATTGTATTTGATCATCTAAGTCCTCCCGCAATCAGCTTAACCGCAGCCTTAATGTTCTGATATATAAAATTGGCTATCTGCGGAAGCAGTCCTACAGTAACAAACATTATGACGAGACCTGCCAGGATTTTTATCTGGATACCAACAGCAAACATATTAAGCTGTGATGCGACTTTTGCCAGAATACCCAATACACAGTTCACAATAAGGAGCGATACAAATACCGGTAAAGCAATCCTGAAACCTATTATAAAATAATCAGAAACAAGCGTAACCACCGAACTGTATAAGGAAGGATTAACTGATAATCCGTTTATAGGGATAATAGTATATGTATCCACAATCGCTGATATAAGGAACTGATAAAGTCCCGATACCATAAGGAGTAAAAATACCGTATAGTAATATAGCGTACCTGATACTGTAGTCTGGTCTCTAAGGGTAGGGTCATACTCGCTTGCCATTGACAAACCAATATTACTGTCAATAATGTTACCCGCAAAAGTTATGGTCTGCACACAGACCATACAGGAAAAACCAAGTAAAAGCCCGACTACGCTCTCCTTGATTACAAGAATCGCATATTCCAGAATACTGCTGTATTCCAGCGTTCTGTCCGGAACAAGCGTAAACACAATTAACGAAATAAAAAAAGCTAACCCCAGTTTAGTCCTCTGAGGTGTATTAGCCATATTAAAAAAAGGTGCCGTATAAACAAAGCTAGCTATACGTACCAAAATCAGGAGAAAAACCTCCCAGTAATTCAAAGCTACCTCATAATTAAACATACGAACACCTGCCTGTTTATGAACGACCTATGTACATATTAAAATTAGACCAAAGCTCGTTCATATATGATGTAATATTATTGAGCATCCATGAACCAAACAACATTACTCCGATAAAGACTGCTATAATCTTCGGAACGAATGTCAAAGTCTGCTCCTGAATGGATGTCATTGTCTGGAATATACTTATAACAAGACCGACAACAAGGGAAATAATCAGAATCGGTGCCGAACACTGGATTATAAGATAAAGTGCTTTTCTTGATATATCAATTATCTGTTGTTCAGACATACGTTCCTCCTAAACTAGTAAAAAGTCTTAACTAAATTACCTATAACAAGATTCCAGCCGTCAGCCATTATAAACAAAAGTATCTTAAACGGCAACGATATTGTCGTTGGCGGAAGCATCATCATACCCATGGACATAAGTGCCGATGAAACAACCATATCTATTATTATAAACGGTATATAGATAAGGAAACCTATTATAAAAGCAATTCTTAATTCACTGACTATAAAACTCGGTATCAATACCTGAATCGGTATATCATCATAGTCCTTCAGCGTTGAAGTATCCACCTTGGCTATATCGATAAACATCCTTATGTCCTTGGTGTTGGTCTGCTCCAACATAAACTGTCTTATCGGCTTAATGCCCACATCATACGCTTCCTCCGACGTTATCTCATTCTTGGATAAAGGCTTAATTGCGTCATCATACACCGTCTTAAAAGTAGGTGCCATGATAAAGAAAGTAAGAAAAAGAGCAAGTCCCACAAGCACCTGGTTAGGCGGTGCCGTCTGGGTGCCTATTGCTGAACGCGTAAAATGCAGCACGATAATAATTCTTGTAAAAGAAGTAAGCATAATAAGAATGGAAGGAGCAAGTGCAATAACTGTCAATACCAAAAGTATCTGCAATACGCTTGCAAGGTCACTTCCATTTCCTGCCGATATTCCTATTGTTAAATTACTTGAACCGGTTGTCTCTGTCTCACTCACGGTAGGAATGGTATCCGTTGCATAAATATTGGTCCTGCTTAAATGGATTACCGTAAAAACAATTGCAATGACAAAAACAAGCCTTACAAGTCTCAAGAAGAGCTTATGTTTCTTCTTCATCTGTCTCTTCCTTTTCTGTTTTATCTTTATGAACTATCTTAAATCTTGAAAAGACATTACCAAATGTCTCTCCTGTCTTAGTATTGTCAGTAAGTACAAGTTCATCACCGTTAATCTCGCCTATGGTTGTAACAGTATCTTTACATACAGCAATAAGGAAATACTTATCGCCCACATTAACAACCTCTAAAATCTTATTACCTGAAAGTCTCAGACTCTCAACAATTTTAATGTTGCCGCAGCTTATCTGCTTCTTCTGATAAGAACCAATCCACCGTGTAGTAAAATATGTAACGGCAAGAACTACCAGAAAGATTACTGTTACCGAAATAAACTGTGCAACACTGTTATTAGCAAGTGAAACAGTTACCATAATTAACCAACAACTTTTCTTACAGCCTCAAGAACTCTGTCTGCCTGAAAAGGCTTAACAATAAAATCTTTCGCACCGGACTGGATTGATTCAATAACCATCGCCTGCTGTCCCATTGCTGAACACATAATTACGGTTGCTGAAGGATCCGCTTCTTTAATTTTCTTAAGAGCCTGTATTCCGTCCATCTCAGGCATTGTAATATCCATAAGGACGAGGTCCGGCTTCAGTTCAGCATATTTCTCAACGGCTTTAGCTCCGTTCTCAGCTTCTCCGACTACAGTATATCCATTCTTAGTAAGAATGTCTTTAATCATCATTCTCATGAATGCTGCATCATCGCAAATTAAAATATTCTTAGCCATAAAAAGTTCTCCTATCACACAATATGATTATTCTTAATTATACAATAGTTTTAATATTTTTCCTACTGTTTATTTAACTATTTCTGTAATTTTAACACCAAAACTTTCTTCAATAACAACTACTTCACCTTTGGCAACATACTTGCCATTTACAAGTACATCAATAGGTTCACCTGCTATTTTGTTAAGCTCAACGATAGTTCCCGGCGCAAATTCAAGAATTTCTTTGATTGACTTGGTTGTTCTGCCAAGTTCTACTGTCACCTCAAGAGGCACGTCCATAATAAGGTCAATATTCTCATGACCCGGCAACGCATTTCCACCTGTAAATGGCTGGAAAGAAGCCGGCTGGACGTTTACATTCTCGTAATTCTGGGATGGCATTGCATATCCCTGTGGTGGCATTGCATATCCCTGTGGTGGCATTGCATATCCCTGTGGCGGCATTGCATATCCTTGTGGCGGAACCGCTCCTGCCATCTGCTGTGGCTGTGGTGTCGGCTGCTGTACAGGCTGTGGCTGTGGTGCCGGCTCGGATGCCTGTTGTTCAGGCTGTGCCTCTTTCGTTGATGTTGTCGTACCGGACACAGCATCATGCATAAATGTCTCATAAAGATGTCTTGCAAAATCAAACGGATACAGCTGCATAATCTCACTGTCTATAAGTGTACCTATAGTCATTCTGAAAGAAACTTTTACAAAACGTTTCTGAAGGAATTCAGGTATGTCCTTCTTATTGTTGTCATTCAAATCAACCAGATTAGCAATTGGCGGACTTATATCTATCTTCTTTCCTAACATTGAAGACATCGAAGTGGCGGCAGAGCCCATCATCTGGTTCATTGCTTCACCGATTGCACTAAGATGTAATTCTCCGATAGGTTCATCGCTTACATTACCCGGGCCACCCATCATAAGGTCAGTAATAATCTTAACGTCCCGCTCCTTTAATACAAGAACATTATTGCCGTCAAGTCCCGATGTATAAGAAATCTGCAAAAATACGCAAGGCTTGTCGTAAGAATCGGCAAGTTCTTGCCAATTCATATATGTAACCTTAGGTGTTGTAATATTTACAGTCTGGTTAAGCAGGGTACTGAGTGTTGTTGCGGCAGTTCCCATACTGATATTGGAGATTTCTCCGATGGCGTCTTTCTGCTCATCTGTAAGTGTCTCTTCTCCATCTGCATTGGCGTTCGCAAGTCCATCTGCATTGGCACCTGCCAAAAGTGCATTTATTTCTTCCTGTGATAACATTCCATCCATCTTACTCTTCTTCACCTCTCAACACATTCGTTATTCTTACTGCATAATTATCATCTGCCGAACCCGGCAATGCAGTAAACTTATGTATATTGCCGACATAAACATCAAGTTCTTCATCAACTTTTCTGTCAAGTCTGATAATATCACCAACATTTAAATTAAGAAAATCATTAACAGATATTGTGCTGTTGCCCAAAACAGCCTTAATCGGTATCTGTGCTTTGGATATGAGTGAAGATATTGCATCTTCGTATGTCTTAACATCTCTATGCTGCATTGTAGAGAACCAGTATTTGGTATTCAGCTTATCCATTACCGGCTCCAGCACCGAATACGGAAGACAGACATTCATAAGTCCTTCCGTGTCTCCAAGCTTAATGCTTATCGTAACAATGGCAATCATCTCGCTAGGAGAAATAATCTGGGCAAACTGGGAATTAGTCTCAATTCTCTCCATTCTCGGTACAATGCTTAAAACATTCTGCCAAGGCTCTCTTAAAAGATTAACACAAATATTAAAAATTCTTTCAATTATTGAAAGCTCTATTTCCGAAAAATCTCTTCCCTTAGACAGCGGTTTACCCGCTCCTCCAAGTAATCTGTCTATTATTACAAAGCCCAGATTGGAAGCTATTTCCAATACAATATTGCCATCTAACGGTTCAAAATCCACAACTCCCAGAAGTACCGGGTTGGATAATGCATTGGAAAATTCCGAATAAATTACGGCTTCGGAAGTCTTAACCTCAACCTGTACCGGCATACGCAGGTAAGCAGGAAGATTGGTCGAAAGCAATCTTCCGTAATGTTCAAATATAATTTCAAGCGTACGAAGATGTTCTTTTGAGAATTTGGCAGGTCTGGCAAAATCATAGTTCTTAACCGTCTTTTCCTCAGTATTTTTCATTTCCTCTACATCGAGTTCACCACTATTAAGCTGTTTTAACAAGTTGTCTATTTCACTCTGCGAAAGGACTTCGCCCATCTTCATTCACCTTCTTTTCTATAGATTATAACAGAATATTACAAATTATGAAACAACATATTCAGGGAAAGACACATCATATATTGCCCCTGTATCATAATAAGCCTGAAGGGCTTTTAAAAGTCTGTTTTCCATTTCTTTCTTGCTATTGCTTGCCTCTTCCTTAGTATACTCAATAACAATATCTCCTACCGCGCTTCCGAGATATGTTGTCATTGTGCTTTCTATAAGTTTCTTTTTATCCTTATAGTCAGACTGTCTCTTATCAAGCTTGATTGTAACAGAAAGTTTTAAATAATGTACTTTGCTGTCCGAAGCTCCCTGCTTAAGAGTAAATACCTGACTTGTCTCATCATCGCTGAACTTAACCTGCACATATTCTATATCTTCTGCTGATGGAGCACCATTCTCAGTACTACCTCCACTGACATTCAGATCCACAATTTTTGCAATTTTACCAACAAGGTTATTAGTCTTGCTAACCGCCGGTACAAATGTAAATACAAGTATTACCGATAAAACAAGATTGACTAAAACCAATGCAAGAATGACAAAATTAATCATGCCTTTTTTCATTATCATCACCTAAACCCACCTAAGGGTCCCTTCTGCTTAACTGTTATAACTGTTATATATTTTAATTTCAACTCTTCTATTCTGGGCACGGCCTTCTGCTGTGTCATTGGAAGCAATAGGATTGTATTCGCCTCGTCCTGAATGTTTAAGTTTAACAGGACTTATGCCTTTATCAACAAGGAAATCAAAAACAGCAAGTGCCCTGTAATCCGAAAGCACATTATTGCTTGTAAAAATATCCCAGTTAATCGGAACATTGTCCGTATGGCCTTCTATCTCAATTAGGTTATCCTCATACATCTTCAAAATCACTGCTACGTCTGACAAAACTTTCTCCGCATCACTTGTGAGGGTAGCCGATGCAGAATTGAAAAGCAATGCGCCTTTCATATTCAGACATACATAATGTTGTGTAACCTGAACCTCTATGTTATTGCTCTGTCCCATCTTATCAAGGAGATTCTCTATTTTGTCACCCATCTGTTCTGAGTCTTTCAGTTCTTCTTTGCCTATAAGATCCTGTGCCTTGTCAATTTCAGATTTATCACTGTCGTCGTCACTGGCACCCATACTGCTGTAATACTCGCTAAGCTGTGTAAGCTGGCTCGCCCCGCTGGCAATTAACATTCCGTCATCAATTCCCGTAGAGCCTCCGTCAAGGACACTGTAACTTGAAGAAAAAGATGCTATAACTTCCTGAAATTTCTCGGCATCAATAGTTGACATTGAGAAAAGCATAACGAAAAAGCAAAGAAGCAGATTCATAAGATCAGAAAAAGTATTCATCCAGCCATCTGTTTTAATTGGTGGATCTTCATTTTTCTTTCTAGCCATCTACCTGGTCACCTCCACCTTCCTGTCCGTCACCATAACTGTTTCTGTCATTTGGAGAAAGGAATGACTTAAGTTTCTCTTCAATTACCCTAGGATTCTCTCCTGCCTGTATTGAAAGAAGGCCTTCAATCATAACTTCCTTAAGTATTATTTCATCTGAGTTATTAACTCGAAGTTTATTGGCAATAGGCATTGCAATCCAGTTGGCAAGCATTGAGCCATATAAAGTTGTAATAAGTGCTACGGCCATATTAGGTCCGAGGGCACTTGCATCTGACATATTCTTAAGCATATTGATAAGTCCTATAAGAGTACCTACCATACCCCACGCAGGACCCATTGCAGCCAATGTATCCCAAAAGCCCGCAACTTTCTTATGTCTTTGTTCCACACATGTAATCTCAGTCTCAAGAATAGCACGCACAAGATCAGGTTCTGTACCATCAACTATGAGAAGAATACCCTTTTTCATAAAAGGTTCCTCTATGTTCTCTGCTGCCTCCTCCAATGCCAATAAACCTTCCTTACGTGCTACGTTGGAAAGCTCAATAATGTTCTTAATTGCTTCTGTCTGATCATAATTACGCTGTTTTAAAGCAAGTGCAAAGCCTTTAAGACCTCCTATAAAGTCTTTCATCTTATGTGATATTAATGTAGCACCGAAGGCTCCGCCGAATGTAATAAGTATTGACTTAAAATCAACAAAGTTCTTAAGTGCAGCCACTCCGTCATCACCGGTAATAATACCCATAACAACAAGAACGATACACGC
>ERZ780101.182-NODE-182-length-9069-cov-2.44788_pt1 | contig 9069 bp, 8 predicted proteins | sample MGYA00433085_ERZ780101 | MGnify/ENA primary metagenome ERZ780101 (study PRJEB29588, sample SAMEA1970465) | human gut metagenome | biome: human gut; feature: human-associated habitat; material: faeces | place: Denmark | collected 2008/2010 ... | reverse complement strand
GAAATAAAAGAAGTTGCCATGCTTGAGGAGTTCGCAAAGGAACTTCAGGATGAATATGGCATTGCAACAGATATTCTGGAATACGGTCCCGGATTGTTATTCAATTATTTTGAAGGTGAGGAGACACCATCCTTTGAGGAACAGTTATCCGAACTTAAAGACATATTAAAGAATATTAAATCATTTAAACATATAACACTTGAAATGGGCAGATTTATTGCATCTGAATGTGGTTATTATTGTACTGAGGTTGTGGACAGGAAATGTAATAACGGCAGTGAATATGCCATTGTTGACGGCGGTATACATCAGATTAATTATTACGGACAGACACTTGGCATGAAAAAGCCTTTTATGGATGTAATAACCTGTAACAATTCTTATGAATTGCAAAAAATTAATATTTGTGGTTCACTTTGTACCGTAAATGATGTAATATTAAGAGATGTAAATCTTCCACAGTTAGATAAAGGAGATATCCTGATTTTTAAAAACTGTGGTGCTTATTCTATTACGGAGGGTATGGCGCTGTTTTTAAGCCGCGAACTTCCGGCAGTAATTTTTTATAATAAGGATACCGGATTTGTCAGAGTAAGGGATCGCATTGGAACACATCTGATTAATGACGGACAATAGGAGGAAAAAATGGAAGAACTTATTAATATTTTAGAGGAAATTGTACCTGGTGTTGATTACGAAAATACAACAACACTTATTGATGATCATATTCTTGATTCATTTGCTATTTTATCACTTGTATCAGAGATAGAGGATGCGTTTGATGTAGAAATCGCACCTGTAGAACTTATTCCTGAGAATTTCAATTCTGCTAAGAGCTTATGGGCCATGATTGAAAGACTTAAAGAGGAAGAATAGTGGCATATCATATGCTGGTATATGTTGTGGCATTTCTGCCGGCCACAATATTACTTTATCAGCTTGTACCCCAGAAGTTCAGGTACATAGTATTGTTATGTGCGAACTGTATTTTTTTCTGCTCATTCAGTAAAGGACTGATTATATATCTGATTGCAGCTATATTGGTTGCATATTTCTTTGCCAGATGGATTGAAAAAATAGGAGAAAAGAAGAGTGATGGGCAAAAGGCAGTTACAAAAGCTAAGAGAAAAGTATTGGCATTAGGCATTGTGCTTAATCTGCTTGTACTTGTTGTATTAAAATATACTAATTTTTTTGCAAAATCTTTTATTGATTTGACGAACGTGTTTGGTTCAAAGTGGAAATTTGCACCGATTCGTTTTCTGGTACCTATCGGAATTTCTTTTTATACGTTGGAGATTATTTCCTATCTTACGGATGTATACAGGGGAACAATCAAAGCAGAACACAATTTTGCCAAAGTTGCATTGTATCTAAGCTTTTTTCCACAGACAATGGAAGGACCTATTGCAAGATTTAGCGAAACTGCCGATGATTTATATGCCGGCAGGGGAATTACATTTAATAACCTGAAGTTCGGATATCAGAGAATCGCATGGGGACTGTTTAAGAAAATGGTAGTTGCGGACAGATTTTATTATATGGTTTCATATATTTTCAGTAACTATCAGAAACTTGACGGTTCAATTATGCTTGTTGGTGCAATGGCATATACAGCACAGCTTTATATGGAATTTTCAGGCGGAATGGATATAATCATCGGTTCCGGACAGATATTCGGAATTAATCTTCCTGAGAATTTCAGACAGCCGTTTGCGTCAAAGAATGCTTCGGAATTCTGGAGAAGATGGCATATAACGCTTGGTACTTTCTTTAAAGACTATATTTTTTATCCTGTATCACTTGCAAAACCTGTTAAGAATTTTGCGAAAAAGGTTAAAAATGTATTTGGCAGGAATGTAAGTAAGTTTGTAGCACCAACGGTTGCTTTATTCTGTGTATGGATATGCAACGGCTTATGGCATGGTGCACAATGGACATTTATATTCTACGGAATGTATTATTTTGTAATTATTTTTATCGAAACCATTACGGAAGCACCGGTTAAAAAGCTTACGGACAAGCTTCATATTAACAGAGAAAGCAATGTCTATAAGGCTTTTCAGTCGGTAAAACTTTTCTTTATTGTTATAATCGGAGAGATGTTTTTCAGGGCTGAATCACTTAAAGCAGGCTTTATTATGTTTGGCAAGATATTTACTGATTTTCATATAAGCTACTTCTGGGATTACAGATTTAAGCTTCATCTTGACGCTTATGATCTTATGGTTGCCCTTGTGGGTGTTCTGGTTGTTGTTATAGTAGGCTTTATCAGAGAGCGTAAACCGGGATTAAGAGAGAGAATAGACAGGAAGATTCTTCCTGTAAGATGGATCGTCTGGTATGCGTGTATTCTTACGGTGATATTCTTTGGAGCTTACGGCTCAGGATATTCCGTTGTTGAGCTTATATATGCGGGATACTAGGATTTGGAGAGGTAAGATATGGGAAAAAAAATTGTAAACAGCATAATATTTCTGGCAGGACTGGCTGCAATACTTGTATTAACATCACATTTTTTAAAGCCGAACGACGATGTATATAATACAAGTGGCGTTATGGCAAAAAAAGAAGAGTTCCAGAAAGAAACAAATGATACTATTGATGTTATTTTTATCGGTGACAGTGAAGTGTACTCTGCATATAACCCTATGCAGTTGTATGGGAATTATGGTTTTACATCATATGTTCTTGCTACTTCGGCACAGAGACTATGCGATACATATTCAATTTTAAAGAGTATGTATAAGACACAGACACCGGAATATATTTTTATTGAGACTAACTGCTTCTTCAGATTTGGCGGAAGCATAGACGCTACAAAAGATCGTTTTATGAATTTTGTACTTAATAGAATTCCGGCAATGAAGTATCATACGAGACTTAAGAACTTTTTCTTTAATGAAAAGACAAAAGACCATGAGTATATGAAAGGTTTTGTGTTAAGAAATAATGTGGAACCTTATACAGGCGGCGAATGGATGCAATATACAAATGAAGCTGAGCCTGTGGATGAATGTAACGTGGAATATATTAATAAAATCGTGACACTTGCCAAGGAACACAATACAAAGATTATATTTGTATCAACACCTTCACCTGAATGTCATTCATATAAGAAGCATAATGCAGTTGTTAATTTTGCTAATGACTATGGAATAGATTATTACGATTTTAATCTTGTATCAGACAAAATAGGAATTGATTGGAGCAAAGATACGAGAGATGGCGGTAATCATCTTAATTTCAAAGGAGCAATTAAAGTAACGGATTATCTTGGTAAGATAATGAAAAGTGAACTTAATTTAAAAGACCACAGAAATGAAAACGGTTACGAAAAATGGCAGAATTATTACGAGAAATATCTTGAAAAGATAAATGAAAAATAAATCAAGACGCATAAAAACAAATTAAAAAGAATGTAGGAGCTTAACGGTTCCTACATTCTTTTTATAATTAGCATTTCTCAGCAATGATGTATAAAAGCTTTTCTGAATCTTCCCAGCTGAGACAAGGATCTGTAATTGACTTGCCATATATATGTTCGCCAATTTTCTGGCTGCCGGGTTCAATATAGCTTTCCACCATTACGCCTTTAACAAGCTTTCTTATATCGGCGTTCATGGCACGGCTATGGAGAACATCTTCAACTATTCTAATCTGTTCCATATATTTCTTATTAGAATTACTGTGGTTGCTGTCAATAATTGTAGCGGGATGCTTCAAATCATGTTCTGCATAAAGTTCATTTAAGAGAAGGATGTCTTCATAATGGTAATTAGGAATACACTGACCTTTCTTGTTGACAGCTCCTCTTAAAACCGTATGTGTAAGAGGGTTACCGCTTGTATTTACTTCACTTCCCCTGTATATAAATGTATGAGGGTGTGAAGCTGCATGAACTGAATTAAGCATAATTTCGTATCCGCCGGAAGTAGGATTTTTCATACCTACAGGAACGTCCATTCCACTGGCTGTTAATCTGTGCTGCTGGTCCTCGACTGAACGTGCACCGATTGCAACGTATGCAAGAGTGTCATCGCAGTACATCCAGTTTTCAGGGTAGAGCATTTCATCCGCAGGGAAAAAACCTGTTTCTTTTATTACATCAAGATGAAGCTTTCTGATTGCCTTAATTCCTGCAACCATATCCGGAGCCTTCTCAGGGTCGGGCTGGTGAAGCATACCCTTGTAACCATCACCCGTTGTTCTGGGCTTATTGGTATATACTCTTGGAATTATGATTACTTTATCTTTAATTTTTTCCTGCACTTTGGCAAGACGTGTAACATAGTCAAGAACTGCATCTTCATTATCGGCAGAGCATGGTCCGATAACTGCAAGAAATTTATCGGATTCGCCCGTAAAAACCTTACGAATCTTTTCATCTGTCTCTTTTTTTAATTCAACAGCTTCCCTACTAAGCGGAAATTCTTCCTTGATTTCTTCCGGAGAAGGAAGTGTTCTAACAAAATTAATACTCATTTTATTCCTCCAAAATACTGTAAAATCTCTGACATTGTAACACTATATTTATTTTTTTTCCATACCTATGTTAAAAATATTCCTTTTACTTGTATCAAAACCTGCCTTGGGATATAATTTATACATCAGAAAGAAACGAGGTGTCAGATATGAAAAGAGTAATCTGGATAATTTTAGACAGCGTAGGTATGGGAGAACTTCCGGATGCAGCGGCATTTGGTGACAAAGGGGCTAATACAATTGTTCATACATGGGAATATAACGGAGGGCTTGATATTCCCAATATGTTGAAGCTTGGATATGGTAATATTGAAGGAATGACAGTGCTTCCTAAAACAGATATACCGTCAGGTGCTTATGGAAGATGTATGGAATTATCTAACGGAAAAGATACGACGGTAGGACATTGGGAGATGACAGGTATTATTTCAAAAAAAGCATTTCCTACATTTGAAAACGGTTTCCCTGAGAAAATTATCCGTGAGTTCATTGATAAAACAGGCATAGACGGTGTTCTAGGGAATTGTGTGGCATCCGGAACCGAGATACTTAAGGTTCATGGAAAGGAATGCGCAGATAAAGGAATCCCTATCGTATATACTTCGGCAGACAGCGTTTTCCAGATAGCATATTTTGTGGGAAAGGACGATAACAGTTCTGAAACCGATGAGAATAAATTAAATAAACTTTATATGCTTTGTGAAAGTGCAAGAAAGATTCTTACAGGTGATTATGAAGTCGCAAGGGTAATTGCAAGACCTTTTGTTATCGACAGTGATAAGTATATAAGAACTTCAGACAGAAGGGATTATGCTATACTTCCACCTGATTATAACCTGCTTAACAGGCTTAAAGAACAGGGCTTTGATGTAGCAGCAGTGGGTAAGATACATGATATTTTTGCAGGTTCGGGAATAACAATGTCTGAACACAGCAAAGACAATATGGATGGAATAGACATAACCCTTGATTTTATGAAAAAAGACATTAATGGTGTTATTTTTACCAATCTTGTTGAATTTGATTCTTCCTACGGACATAGAAGGGATGCCAAGGGTTACGGAAAGGGATTGGAGGATTTCGACGGAAGGCTTCCTGAAATATTTGAGGCAATGACGGATGATGATATATTGATTATAAATGCCGACCATGGATGTGACCCGACATTTAACGGACCACACAAGAGAGTATATTCCTTTGCTGGTTTATGGTAAACACATTAAAAATGTACCTATAGGAACAAGACGTTCTTTTGCTGATATAGGGCAGACGATAGCAGAATATCTTGGAGCAGAAAAGATAATAAATGGTGAAAGTTTTTTACAGGAGATTAGTGCTAATGAGAATGTATGATGTTATAGCTAAAAAAAGAGATGGCAAAGAATTAACGGACGAGGAAATATGTTTTTTTATAAAAGGATATACAGACGGAACTATTCCCGACTATCAGGCTTCTGCACTTGCCATGGCAATTTATCTTAACGGAATGACTGAACGTGAGACAGCCACACTTACAATGGCGATGGCACACAGCGGGGATGTCCTTAATCTTGACAGGATAGAAGGAATAAAGGTGGACAAACACAGCACAGGAGGGGTTGGAGATAAGACTTCCCTTGTTCTAGGACCGATGGTTGCCGCACTTGACGTTCCGGTTGCAAAGATGTCCGGAAGAGGACTTGGACATACGGGAGGAACCATTGATAAGCTTGAAAGTTTCCCGGGTTTTGTTACAGGAATAAGTGAGGAACAGTTTTTTAGTAATGTTAATAGGATAAAGATTGCCATAGCAGGACAGACAGGAAATCTGGCTCCGGCAGATAAGAAACTTTATGCCTTAAGAGACGTTACGGCAACCGTTGAAAATATTTCACTGATTGCAAGCAGTATAATGAGTAAGAAAATCGCGGCAGGAGCGGACGTTATTGTACTTGATGTCAAGACAGGCAGCGGAGCATTTATGAAAACACCCGAAAAATCCCTCGCCCTTGCAAAGGAAATGGTAAAGATAGGCTGCAATGTGGGCAAAAAGACAATGGCTGTAGTCAGCAATATGGATGAGCCGTTAGGTTATGCAGTAGGCAATGCGTTAGAAGTTAAAGAGGCTATAGATACACTAAACGGAGAGGGACCGACGGACCTTCTTACACTTTGTATCGAGCTTGGCTCACATATGATTATGGGAGCAGGTCTTACAGACGATAAGGCAGAAGCCGGAAAAATGCTTAGAGAGGTTGTGGACAGTAAAAAGGCTTTGAATAAACTGGCTGAGTTTGTTGAGGCACAGGGTGGAGACAAAAATGCTGTTTATAACAAAGAACTTTTGCCTAAGGCGTCTATAATCAGGGAATTTGTGGCAAAGCATGACGGTTATGTATCCCATATAGAATGTGATGAAGTTGGTAAAGCCGCCATGGTTCTTGGCGGAGGACGTGAAAATAAAGACAGTATAATAGACCTTTCCGTGGGAATTGTCCTTCATAAAAAAGTTGGGGATTTTGTCAGAAAGGGTGAAAATATTGCGACCTTCCACGCCAATGACGAGGACAGACTTAATGCCTCCCTTAAATGTTTTGAAAATGCTTATGTAATATCCGATGAAGTTGTACATAAGGATAAACTGATACAATACATAGTTACAGAAGAAGGAGTGACTAACTGTGAATGAGAATATAGTTAAATTAGAAAAGTGGATAAAGGAAAGTGACAATATCGTATTTTTCGGCGGTGCAGGAGTAAGTACGGAAAGTGGGATACCGGATTTCAGAAGTGTTGACGGACTTTATAACCAAAAGTATGATTATCCTCCTGAGACAATTTTATCACACAGTTTTTTTATGAGAAATACAGAGGAATTTTACAGATTTTACCGTGATAAAATGCTTTATAAGGACGCAAAACCCAATAAAGCTCATTATGCACTGGCAGAGCTTGAAAAACAGGGTAAGTGCAAAGCTGTAATTACACAGAATATAGACGGGCTTCATCAGGCTGCGGGAAGTAAAGAGGTACTTGAACTTCACGGTACCGTTAAGAAAAATTATTGCATGAAGTGCCATAAATTTTATGGTGAAGAATATATAATGAATACAAGCGGTGTGCCAAAGTGCGATTGCGGAGGCATAATCAAACCTTACGTTGTACTTTATGAAGAGTCTCTTGATAATGATGTTATTGAAAAAGCCGTTGATTATATAAGACATGCGGATGTCCTTATAATTGCCGGAACTTCTCTTACTGTGTATCCGGCAGCAGGGCTTATAGATTATTACAGAGGCAATAAACTTGTGTTAATCAATAAATCTGTTACGCCTAAGGACAATATCGCTGACCTTGTGATACATGCGCCGGTGTGAGAGACTCTGGGAGGAATAGTATTAAATTCATAAGAACGGTCATAGACCGTTCTTTTTTTACATAAGATTAACTGATATTCTGTGGGAAAAATATATGAAAAAAATATTAGCTGTAATAATTATAGCCGTGGTGATGTGCCAAAGCGTAACAAAAGGAGAAGAGCCTGAAAATCTCTATGCAAGGGCGGCAATTCTGATTGATGCGGATTCGGGGCGTATCCTTTACGGCAAAAACGAAAATGATGTAATGCCTATGGCAAGTACCACGAAGATAATGACGTTACTTGTCGCACTTAAATATGGCAATCCCTCCGATAGAGTTACATTTTCTTCTTATGCGGCAAAAGAACCCGATGTGCAGCTTAATGCGTTAAAAGGAGAACAATATACGCTTAATGAACTTTTATATCTTATGATGTTACGTTCCTATAATGATGTGGCAATGATGGTAGCGGAATATGTAGGAGGCGTACTTAATGGGGATACATCCCCTAATAATACTACGGAGGAAAGCAAAGAAGATGTTAAAAGGTTTATTGATGAAATGAATGGTTATGCCGTAAAACTGGGACTTTCTGATACATATTTTGTAACTCCTAACGGACTTGACGGGGAAGATGAGGGCAGAATACACAGCACAACGGCATATGAACTTGCACTTATAGCAAGAGAAGCCCTTAAATCGGAAGAAGTCATTAAGATATGTACAACAAAAAGTTTTTCATACAGGGAACAGAACGGTAAAAGAAGTGGGACAATAACCAACGGAAACAGGTTCCTTGATATTAATAAAAATGCAATTGGAATGAAAACAGGATTTACGGGAAAAGCAGGTTATTGCTTTGTAGGTGCAACAAAAGTTGATGACAGGACTTTTATTTCTGTTGTATTGGGCTGTGGCTGGCCACCGAATAAAAATTATAAATGGGCGGATACCGGGAAATTAATGTCATACGGAAGGGATAATTATTTTTACAGAAACATATTTGAAAAGACGTATGATTACAAGGAAATAAAAGTTGAAAACGGGCTGCAGGAAAGTGTCGGAACATATATTCCTTTTGAAGTCAACAGGCTTTTATCGGATGAAGATGAGGTGGATGTAATTTATGAAATTATAAGTAAAGCAAAAGCACCTGTAAAAAAAGACGAACAGGTTGGAAAAGTGAGGATTTACATTAACGGAAAACTGGAAGAAGAACTTCTGATTTTAACAAAAGGAGGCGTA
>ERZ780101.166-NODE-166-length-10382-cov-15.6008_pt1 | contig 10382 bp, 8 predicted proteins | sample MGYA00433085_ERZ780101 | MGnify/ENA primary metagenome ERZ780101 (study PRJEB29588, sample SAMEA1970465) | human gut metagenome | biome: human gut; feature: human-associated habitat; material: faeces | place: Denmark | collected 2008/2010 ... | reverse complement strand
TTAATGTTGAATGTTGAGTGTTGAGTGTTGAATTTAATGTTGAATGTTGAATTGCCTAACGGTCGCAAAGGCGCTAGCCTAATTCAACATTCAACACTCAACATTCAACATTCTCCTTGAATCCGGCAATCAGTTCCTTGTGCTCTACCTTGAGGTAGCGCAGCATGTCCTGCTTGTCCAGGTCACGGCTGAAGGTATAGTTCACCTGCACCGTGCGCTTGGTGGTGCGCACCACGGCATGCTTGGTCTTGAAGATTTCCTCGAAAAGCTTCTCGCCCGTACGCTCGTAAGGCTTGAAGTCGAGCACGTCACCTCCCTTCTCGCCAGAGAAAACCATTCTGCCCGGTATCACCTTAGGCTGTTCGCAGATAACCTCGGTATCGTTCCATGGCGCCTTGCGGAAGGCGATGGTACCGTTTTCCTCACTGATAATGGCTCCGTCCACCTTCTGGGCGTTGAGGAGCTGCTTCTTTGTTGCTTGTTTCATAATCGTAATAACTTGTTTAAAAGATGAATAATGTTAGTTGATTCGTATATCGTTGATATACAGGCCGTCGGCAGCATATCGGATGTCCATCGGTTTTTTCAGAGGGTCATAACAGACTCTTTTCATCATGACACATTCATAACACCAACATCTGTCCTCGTCCTCCATCACAGGCTGGATAAAATCCTTGACCCACTTGTAAAACAACTTACGCTCCGGATCTTTCGAACAGCCAACCGTCATATCTCTCACCACCTGAGAGTCTACGAACGTCATACTTCTCCAAGCCAATTTACTATTTCGATTTACCTTGTCAGCATTGCCAAAGAATTCACCGAAAAACAAACGAGGTATAAAATCCTTCGGAACCTTTTTGTTTTCCACTTCCACACACATTTCGACCACTTTTCCCTCCGTGTCGGCTAATACTGGGAACAATTTATCTCTGCCGATATCCGTGATGGCAACCAGGTCCTCGATGCAAAAGAACAATCCCTCTTCGTTACGCACCACTCTCAATCCGCCATACTGCGGATGATAAAACACATAAGCATTTTCTGCCATATCAATATATCATATTAAAGGGTTGGACTGCGAGTTATTCGCCAAATTTCAGTTTCAGGAACGGTACCGGATTCCTATAAACAAAAAACGCCCGCAACCAGACTTTACTTGTCTGATTACGGGTGCAAAGATAGGGCAAAAACACCTATGGGAAAAATAGGAAAAATAGGATTAATATTTATCCCATAAAAAAAAAATCATCTATGGGCAAAGAAATCAGCCACTTTATCATCCATTTCTTGATTTTTCATGTCCTCACAATGATTGAAGACATTGTAGAACGATTTTATCGTAACTTCTTTTCGTATATTACAATCCTCAGTAAGGAATCTATAAATGGCATTGGCACTGACGATGTGCTGCGGTGCCAAGATACCCCTTCTTCTCCAATATCTGATAAACGCAAATATTGCGATATTCATTGGTGAAGACTTGCTCGCACTGGTAGACATAGAATCTAGGCCATTTAGGGTGAGAAATTCTATAAATAAAGAGGCTTGCTCAGCGGTCGTCTCTTCATCTTTTACAGAAGATGCTTCATCAGACACAAAAAGGTATTCTTTTTTTCGGCCGATTCTGGTACCATTATCCAATGGTTTTCTATTCCTTTGCTCCATGTATTCATTATAGCCATCCAGAGTGTCGATATAGGCATCAAGCCTAGGAAGCTCAGCTTCAACCAAATGATTGTCTTTTCTGTTGAAGGTCTCCAAGAAGCGACGAACTACGAGCGCGTCATGATAATCTCTTTCCTGCATGGCAACATCTACCAGTAAGTGTGCGTGTATGCTCATATCCATAGGAGGGAACGCCTCAAATTGTAAGTATACTCAATATACTTGCTGTTGCCATCCAATTGAATGACCACGCAAAAAAGGCCGAATCGCCCATACTTCAGTATCAAGCGCACGAGCTTGATAATAAATCTCCCCATAATTCGAAATTTATAATAGTCAGTAATTAAGTTCTTTGTCGCTCATTCCTTAGTAGAGGACGTTAGAATTTGTTTGCGCTAACAATTTTGCTGGTACAAGCAAATGCCAGGAGAACTATAAGGGAATACACCCTTAGGGGACAGTTGGTCTCCGATTTCATCATCTTTTACTTTCTTTTTTTTAGGTATTTATTTATAGATTAGAATTAGCCTCAAAATGAGTTCGCTAACACATAGTGAGGCGGAAAAACTCACTTATATTTACTTCATTAAAGCCAGCAAGTCCTTTCCCTTATGCATGAGGTTGAGAACCACTGCGGCTTGCATTCCGTAAATTTTCTTATATCTTTCTTTCATCTCATACAGCATGGTAAGCTTGGATTCCCTTTCCCTTACATATTTCTTATAGTTCTCCACCGCCTCTATTTCCTGGTAGAGATAGTAGCCAATGACGTAGCAGAATTGCCTGATGGTCTCAAAATATATTGAGGTATCTTGCTGCCTAAGTTTTCTGATGGTATCGTAAGAAGGCCCAAACTCCAAATTTATTATTGTGGGGGTTGTGATTTCCTCCACTAGTATGTGGTCAAGGAGTGCTCCCACTTCCTTGACAACCTTGCCTCTCATATAGCCGTCGGCATATGAATTCATGTAACTACGTCCTTTTCCCATAATTTCTTTTTTAAATTTCGGTGTGAAATTATAAAAATAGAGCGAAATAAAAGGGTGTACTACGATTCCTTAATACGCAATATGAGTACTATTATTTTTCTGATTTTTAGATTTTTGACAAAAAAGAGGGAAAAGTGAGCATTTTTGCAGCATCACTTCTCCCTGTTACTTTTATGGAATTTTTATGGTAGGTGCAGCACTCTGCACTGCTGATTTCTTTTAGAACGCACCAACTTTTAAACCCTAATATGGTCTCTATTGGCGATGAATCCTTTCACTGCTTGGAGCATGCCGTATTGGAAGGCATCGCTATCCTTGTACTGCTTATAGAGCGACTTGTCACCTCTTCGCATGGCTATCATCTGCTTTTTGATGATCTTTGCCAATACCTGGTCGGAGGCTTGCTGGTCTGGATTGCCTTCCACATACTGGTAATCCTCGTCTTCTCTCACCATCTTGGAGAGATTGATGATCTTTGCCTTCTGCTCGTCGGGTGTAGCATCCCATCCCTTGAACCAATGTTCGTTGAATTGCTTCACGATTTCGTCTAATGGGTCTTTCTCGCCATCGTCTCCTCCTGCGTTCACCATTTTCGGTGCCAGTGGGTCTATGGTGCTTTCGCCAGAATCCAGCTCGATATGCTGATTCAGTGCCGTGCGGCGTGCGCCGTAGGTATTGAGGTCGATACTGTTGAGCAAGTCTTTCAGTTCATCGTCATTCTTGGATTTCACCTTTAGTTCAGGTATCAGGAAGCGCAGGAACCAGAACAGTCTTTCCCAGTCTGCCACCTCATAGTCCATGATGGCTGCCATTCGGGAATATATCTTCACGAATTGCTTGCACTTCATCTTGAAGTCTGCCTTGCCGTCCTCTTCCCACTCTATCTCTTCGTTGAACCGATGGGCGCAGGTGTCGATGACAGGTGCCCATTCGTCGGCTTCCTTGCCTTGGATATAGAGGTCGGAAAACCGTGTTACCTCGTCCATGTCGAAGACACCCACCGTGAGCAGGGTGGTCATCAGTTCGTGCAGCACGTTCACATCGGTAGCACCACTCAGTGTGGTGGCGGTATAGAATGGCTCGAAGGCAGCCTTCATGTCATCTGTCGAATTGTAGAAGTCGAGCACAAAGAGGTCTTCGCTTCGCTTGCCCAACTCGTCTGCTGAGCGGTTCAACCTGGAGAGGGCTTGCACGGCCAGCACGCCAGCCAATGGCTTGTCGATGTACATGGTGCAGAGCTTAGGCTGGTCGAAGCCTGTCAGGTATTTGTTGGCTACCACCAGGATACGGTTATCGTCTTGTTCAAACTTGTTGGCGGTATCCGTTTCGGGAAATCCGTTCATGCCTGCCTCGGCATAGGCTTTGTCGCCCAGCTTCTTCTCGCCAGAGAAAGCGATGAGGGCGTGGTAAGGCAACTTGTTTTTGGCGATAATGTCCTTGATGGCTTGGTAGTAGAGGATGGCACACTCGATGTCCTTGCACACCACCATTGCCTTTGCCTTGCTGTCCAGTTTGTGGGAGTGGAAAATCTTGGTGTCGAAGTGGTCCATCATGATTTCTGCCTTTGCCTGGATGGTCTTCGGATTGCGCTCCACGGTCTGACGTATCTTTTTCTGAGCCTTTTTGTTGTTGTATTTCGGATTTTCCTTGATGCTTTTAATAACCTCGTAGTAGCCTTGGTAGGTCGTATAGTTGGTCAGCACGTCAAGAATAAAACCTTCCTCGATGGCTTGCTTCATACTGTAGAGATGGAAGGGGTAGAACTTACCCTTCTCTCCTCGCTCACCGTTTACGTCTTCCCATCCGAATCGCTCCAGGGTTTCTCGCTTCGGGGTAGCGGTGAAGGCAAAATAAGAGCAGTTGGTGCTCATCTTGCGCTCCTTCATCAGTTTCTCTATCAGCTCGTCGGTGTCTGCTCCACCTGTGTCGGCATCCTGCTCTGAGGAGCCGTTCTGCTGCATGGAGGCATTCATCTTGTCGCTGGCAATGCCCGACTGCGAAGAGTGTGCCTCGTCGATGATGATAGCGAAGTTGCGGTCGCTCACGTCCTTGATGGTGTCGCAGATAAACGGAAACTTCTGTATCGTGGTGATGATGATGCGCTTGCCGCCCTCGATGGCATCCTTCAGGTCGCCGCTACTGTTGGCATGGGCGATGATTTTCTGGGTCTGTCCGAATGCTCGGATGTTGGCGGTTATCTGCTTGTCCAGGAGTCTGCGGTCGGTCACTACGATGGCTGAGTTAAAGAGTTTTTCTTCCAAGCCTTTGGCTCGCTTGGCTGCCATGGTGGTTGGACAGGCGTTGATGACTTGGAAGGCGAGCCATGTGAGCGAGTTGCTCTTGCCCGAACCTGCCGAGTGCTGGATGAGGTAACGCTCGCCTACGCCTTTCTCCGATACGTCTTCGAGGAGCTTGGTCACCACGTCGAGTTGGTGGTAGCGTGGGAAGATGAGCTTCTTGGCGTTCTTCATGATGTGGGGCACAGTCTTACCCGTCTTTGCCTCGCCATAGTCGAAGCACACGTACTTATCGATGATGTCGGCGAGGCAGTCTTTCTGCAACACCCATTCCCATAGGTAGCTGGTCTTGTAACCGTTGGGGTTCACTGGGTTACCTGCGCCCTGTCCGTTGGGCAGACCTTTATTGAATGGCATAAAGTAGGTTTTCTTGCCAGCCAACTTGGTGGTGAAGAAGATTTCATTCTTGTCGCCTGTGAAATGTGCGAGGCAGCGGCCGAAGTTCAAGAGCTTGTCTTTCGGGTTGCGGTCTTCCTTGTATTGCTTCTGCCCATTGTAGCGTGCAGTCTGGTAAGTCCAAGGGTTCTTCCACTCAAAGGTAAAAATCGGCAGTCCGTTTACATAGAGCACCATGTCTATCTCGTCGCCTGGTTTCAAGCGAGAGTAGGTTTGCTGTCGGGTCACGGAGAACTGGTTCTGCTGAAAGAGTAGCATATTCTCCTTCGCATCGGCTGGAGAAGGTTTCGGATACCAAAGTTTCAGCTCAATGTTCTCTACTTTGATGCCTTTACGCAGCACCTTGATGATGCCGAAGGTCTCAATGTCCTTGCTGATACGTTCGGGGATGGCACGCTCCAGGGGTGTTCTTCCCACGTAGGTGTCGAGTATGTCTTGCTGGGTGGCGTGCAGGAACGACATGAGGCGGCGCATGTCTATCGCCCAGTCCTCGTTCTGCTTGTACTTGAAGTCGCTAGGCACGCCCCAGTAGTATTGGTCAGCGGCAGGCTGCTGCGCATCCACGTCTTTCGCCGTGATACCCAGTGCCTTTCGCTCCTCTATGGTTGAGCCTACCAAAGCCTTTTCTATCAAGGCTTCGAAGGCTTGCTCTTTTGTTTCTGATGTATGACTCATGATACTTTTACCTTTCCTGTTACTACTTCGTTAATGATGATTTGCTTGCGCTCCTGAAGGAGAGTGATTTGACGCTGGCAGTTGGTGATGGCAGAGTCGAAACGTTGCATTTTTGGCGTCAACATATCTATTATTTTATTTTGTTCTTCTAATGTTGGCATGGGAATCTGCATATTTGCATATCTTTCACCACTTATATTTTGTATTGTTGCTTGAATAAAAATGGATTCTTTCCATCGTTGATAAGCAAATGTTTGTGTATATAAATAAACAAACTTAGGTAACACTTTTTGCAGATCCATATGAGCCTTAATTAAATAACCTGCATAACAAGCAGCATAATCTTCTTCAAATAAAAATGCCTTTCCAACTGTTGCCCCACTTCGTGCAAATAACAAATCTCCCTTCTTTAACAGATACGGCTCAGCTTTGTTCATCGGTAATGAACGATATGTTTCTTCTTTTAATTTGCCATTTGTGTCAATGTCTGTAATTCGAATGTATCTCGGACATGAATAATCTATCAAATCAGAAGCCTCATTTGCACCATATTTAAGAGGTACATCAATCAAATATTTTAATTTAGAAATTTCCCAATGTTTCGGAATCATGCCAATCCATTCCACACCACTATCCTTCATTTCCACATTCTCATCAAGTCCTTTAGTCACGGCATTTTGGATGATAATCTGCTTACGTTCGTTCAGCAGGTCTATCATCTTTTGCTGCATGGCAATGGCTTTGTCGATTTTCGAGGTGGCGGCGTCGAGGTAACTACCGATTACAATCTGCTCGTCTATTGGAGGTATTGGATAATGATAGTTAATTAAAATGCTAGCATCAAAATGAGGGATAGTCGTACCATTGGCAAAATCTTTAGATGTTGGTTCCAACATTTTTAGAAAATAATAGAAATATAAATTATTAAAATATTCTCTATACCCAGAAATTTTGGCCATAGTTGAACCTAAATATCCCTTTTTTGAAAGGATAAATTCACCAGCATTGGCTCCATCCCACAAAACTAAAGCCTCTGACTCTTCTATTTCAAATAATCCAATACTTGATGTAGGATATTTTACAATCTTATTATCTCTACTACGAAGATAATCCATAGTCAAATATGGCAGACCAATATTTTCATCGCTAAATTCTTTGGGAGTCTTGCCTTTTCAAACTTAATAAAGCTTTTTAATGGCATAACTTCCCAGTGACTCGGAATCTTCCCGAGCCACTTTACTCCACTATCCTTATATTCACTATATCTTTCCATGCTTAACCCTCCTTGCTTAAAAGTTGACGGATGAAGCCATCGTTCTCTTGGTCGAGGGCGAGGATATCTGCCTCATTCTCTTCCAACGTGCGCAGAGGCACTGGCTTGTAGAAATACTTGGTAAAGGAAATCTCGCAACCTATCTTGGTAGGTGGCAAGTTGATCCAAGCATCCTCCACGTATGGACGCACCTCACGCAGGAAGTACTCATAGATGTCTTCCTTCACAGGTATCTTTTCCGTATCTCTGAGGTCGCTGTCGGTCTCATACTCCACATATAGCTTGCTGCCATCCAAGGCTTTCCAATAGCCGTATTCGTTCAGTCGCTCCTCTGGAATGCCATATACTGCCATCAAGTTGGCGATTTCCTTGCTGTTTGGCTTGTGCGTCTTCTTGACCACAGGCGCTGCCTTCGGGTCGGTCTCGCTCATGGCTCTGGCTATGGTCTTCATCTCGGCGGCACTGATGTTTTCCTCCATAAATTCAGAGGCGGCTGTCTTGATGCAGCCAAAGAACTTGTTGTAGTCCATGTATTCGTCGGTACCCACAATCTTCATCAGTTCATGGGCGAGGTCAACCAAGTGCTTGCGCTCCTGCCATTTCTTGGCAGAAATCAGGTTGTTCAGCTGCTTGTCGGTCTTCTTGATGTCCTGCTCCTGGAGATAACTCTTGATGGCTGTCACTTCGCTGTCAAGTCCTGTGAACAAACGCTCACCATAGGTCTGATAGAGCCACTTAGAAAGCTCTACGTCCGACTTATCGTAAAGCAACTCGTCTATCTTGAGCTGCGAGAATTTACTGCGAAGGCGCAATGGTCGCTCTATGGTGACATTATAGAATCGGAAGTCATTGTTGTCAAATATCTTTGACTCTACCTTATTATCCTCGGTAGCTTCTTTCTCCTCGAAAGCCATATAGGTTTCGAGTATCTGCTGGCGATGTAGCGGCGTAATGGTACAGTTGCGAGAACCTTGGTTCTTGCGCAACTTCTCGTAGCACTCAGAGGCATTGATGAGCTGCACTTTGCCACGGTGCTCAGCAGACTTCTTGTTGGTGAAAATCCACACGTAGGTAGTGATACCTGTATTATAGAAGATATTGTTAGGCAACTGCACGATGCAATCTACCAAATCGTTCTCTATCAAGTATCTACGGATGTTACTTTCTCCACTACCCGCATCGCCTGTAAAGAGCGACGAGCCATTATGGATGGAAGCAATACGACTGCCTTGTGGCTGCATATCGAGTGGTTTCATCTTGTCGATTTCCTCTAATACGAAGAGCAACTGACCATCGGAAGTTCTCGGTGTACTATCTAAGGTCTCTATCTCACCCGCAAAATTAGGCAATTCCAGCTCGAATCGGGCATCGTTGAGCACCTTCTTCTTTCCCTCGTCCACCTCGCTGTATATAGACTCCTTGTCAGTCTTCCACGACTTGCCGTAAGGAGGATTTGTCAACATAAATCCGAAACTATTCATCTTCTGCTTGGCGAAATAATTCTCCGTAATAGTATTGCCCTTATGGATGCCATCAGGGTTTACGCCCTTGATTATTAAGTCAGACTTGCAGATGGCATAAGTCTCAGGGTTGATTTCCGTACCCGAAAGGAAGATGGTGGAATCCTTCACACCAAGATTCACCAAGTATTCGTAACCCTCGGTGAGCATACCGCCCGAGCCACAGGCTGGGTCGTATAGCGTAATGGTCTTAGGAAGGTCGTCCTTGACAGGCTCGAACACAAGGTGCGCCAAGAGCGAGATAGCATCACGTGGGGTGAAGTGCTCACCAGCCTCCTCGTTGTTCTCCTCATTGAATCGGCGCAAGAGTTCCTCGAACACCGTTCCCATATCTACATTGTCGAGAGGTGGGAGTGGCAAGCCGTCAGGATCGTCCTGTGGCTTGTTGGTGAGGTTGATGTGTTTGTCGGTGATACGTTCGATGATGGCAAGCAATCGGTCGTTGTCGGCAAGTTTGCGAGCCTTGTTATAATAGTCGAAGTTATCCAGTACATCCTTCACGTTGTCGCTGTATCCGCTCAGGTATTCAACGAAGTTCTTATAGAGGATGTCGTTGTTGTCGGGAGCCTGGTCCTTCAGACGGTTCAATGTCCACTTGGAGGTGTTATAGTAAGAGAGTTGGGTAATGTTGCACATTACGTCCTCATCTATCTCGTCTTCGGGGTCCATTTCTTTCAATTCTTTCTCCACCTCTTCCTTGGTAGGTTCAAGGAGGGCATCCAGTCGGCGGAGCACCACCATAGGCAGAATGACATCACGATACTGACCACGCAAGAACACATCACGTAACACGTCGTCTGCGATATTCCAGATGAGCGATACGATTTGGCTATTATTATTTTCCATTTCTTTCTAAAAGGTTATTTCATTAAATTTTCAGTGTAAACACATTTCCCCCTGGCAAATCCTCCAAGGTTATCACCCACTCTATCTCCCCATTCTCTGGGTCGACATCAATAGCATACGCCGTGCCCTCCTGCTGTCCGTCGAAGCGCACGTCGAAGCGCCAGAGACCGTTCTTCAGAATCAGGTCTCTGGTAATCTTGATGGTTGAAATCTTGGAGATATCTATGTCGAGGCGCTTGGCTATCTCCTGATAGCTAAGCACCCATCGGGTCTTACCATTAGAAATGTATTCATAGGCGATGCCATCCTTGGTGAAGCCGATACCCTCAGTATCGGTAATGGCATAATAACTGGGAGCCTCGCTGTCAGCAGGTGGGCTGACAACCAGGTCGGTATCGGAGCTTACATCATCCTTGCTGCAACTGGCAAGGGCAAGCGTTAAAAATGCGGCTACAAGAGCCAGCTTCCCCGATATGGGGGGGGTAAATTTACTGATAATCATCATGTTATCGTTTTACTATTATTGATGTGGCTATATACCACACCACAAAGTTACGATTTCTTTTTGAAACTGGCAAGGATTTCGAGAGAAAGTTTTGAAAAAAGTTATTTTGGCAAAGGTTATGATGGACTGGTGATTGCCATTATAACCAGGGCTTATAATTCCTAAAAGGGTGTTCAGTATTCAGTATTCAGTTTTTTTCGCGATAGTTACCTT
>ERZ780101.161-NODE-161-length-10758-cov-15.6814_pt1 | contig 10758 bp, 19 predicted proteins | sample MGYA00433085_ERZ780101 | MGnify/ENA primary metagenome ERZ780101 (study PRJEB29588, sample SAMEA1970465) | human gut metagenome | biome: human gut; feature: human-associated habitat; material: faeces | place: Denmark | collected 2008/2010 ... | reverse complement strand
TTCACTTTCCGTTGCTTTTGCTTAAATTGTGCACATGAGCCGTCATTCGTTCGCAACCTCGGTTTGCCTCTCCAACGGAGTTCCAATAGAAACCGTGAGTTCAATGCTTGGTCACAAGGACATAAAGACAACCCAGGTGTATGCCAAGATTACCAAGGAAAAATTGAGCCAAGATGTGGAAAAGTTGTCTCAGCAGATTAATAACATTGAGGAATTCACGTTTGGAAATGTTTGCAACGATAATACTAACGCTATAAATGGCAGAGTATGAAACGACAAGTGATAACAATACAAGAAGGTATGGTCATCTACGCCCCGCATCATGGTGAGGTGTGGATGACAGTTTGGGAGATTGCCGAACTGTTGAATGTAACAGGGACAGCAGTGAAGAATACCATCAAGCGCATTTGGAAACAAAGGGTGCTGAAAGATTTCCAGCATTCTCAATACATCAAACTTGAAAATGGATATTCTGCGCATGTCTATGATATGGAAGTGATTATCGCCATAGCACTTCAAATGGATACATACCAAGCCTTGTTGTTCAGACAATGGTTTATCAGTAAGGTTGTGAACCGCAAGGATTGCCAAGCAGAGCAAGTAAAACACGAGTATCCGATGATTATTGTGATGAACGGAACGATGCCAAGAGGTGCAAGTTAGAATTTCTCATCTTTTAATAAGATTCCTACACCTTTATAATATAATAGCGTACAGGGGGAACGATTTTTGTCGTTGTACCCTGTACGCTATTCTTGTTTCGCTATTATGAAGCAGTACCCTCCCCTTGTGAAACAGTGCCGTCGATTATCGGTTTGCGGTAATTACCAATGAGAAGTGCTTGTATCTCGGATTCTGGATAGAGGGTTTTGCCACATAATATAATGTAGGGCAAGATGCCTTGTTTGCGATATTCCTGCAAGGTACGGCGACTAAGCTTCAGGAACTCGGAGAGTTCCTTGTCGGTGAGGTATCGCTCCCCGTCCAAAGGTGGGCTGTAGGACTCGATGAATGAAGATAGCCAGTTGTTGGCTTTCTTCAAGGATTGCATGGCGGTGTCTATCGACTTGCTCTCATGCGTAAGAAGTTGGTTCATGTTCATTGTTTACAATTTGGATTAAGTGGTGAATATAAAATGTGTTGGCTCGCCCAGGGTGAAGTTTTCGGCTTTGCCTTGGGCGAGTTTGGCTTTACGTTATACCGATTTGATTCTGGCGATAAGCGGAACGATGGCTTTGACATCTTCGGGATAGTAATAGAATTGGCGACCTATCTGGGTATGACCCAAGAAACGGCGGTCACGAAGTTTTTGTAAGGTGCGCTGGCTGATGCGAAGTTGCTGGCAGACCTCATGACCTGTAAGCCATTTGTTCAGACGCTTGCCGTTAGCCTTATGCTTCAGCAACTCCACTTTCTTTACCAAGGCATCGTATCTTGCCATCATCAAGTCGAATGCCTTCTTTTCCATTGTTACTACTTCCATATTCTCTGTTTTATTGGTTCTACAAATTCGGATGCAAAGTTAATGTGTGTATGTAGAAAAACCATGAAAATGAATAACTGTGGCAGTGCTTTTCTGGGGTTTGCCGACCGCTTGGCAAGAAAAATCAAGAAAATTATACGTGGGTCATTAACGAGTTGTTAAACGGGTATTTCGCAAATGCTTAATTTTGCCGCCGAGAAATAAAAACAACGAATTACATAACATTTCAAACGGAATTAGAATGGAAGTAATAACAATGGAAAGTGCAACCTTCAAAAAGCTGACAGAACAGTTGACAGAAATAGTCCAGTACGTGCGATTGGCAAAAATGGCATTTCAAGAGAACTTGACGGGTAAGGGATTGAAGCCGATGTTGACCAATGACGATGCAGCTAAGATGCTTGGTGTGAGCAAGCGCACCTTGCAGCGAATGCGCTCAGAGAACCGCATTGATTTTATTAAAATTGGCAATCAATGCCGATACCAAGTTGAAGCCATTGAAAGAATGGTTGAGGAACGAACAATAACATAGGAAACATGAGCATGGAAGATGGAACATTGAGAAATCTGGAGCTATATCTCCATGACCTACACAAAAAGATAGACGGCATCTACGACATGCTGATGTTGAGACACGAACGAGAGACGGAGCAAAAAGGAAGTTCTGCCATCAATGAAAAATTGCTCGACAACCAAGACCTCTGCCTCTTATTTCAAATCTCCCCTCGTTCCCTTCAACGCTATCGCAGTCTGGGAGTGCTTCCCTACAAGCGTTTGGGGCAGAAAACATACTACACGGAAGAGGATGTGATGCAGTTTGTAGAGAATAATGTAAAAGAATTCAAAAAAGAGAATGTGGAGCATTACTTGACTCGCATTCATCAGAAATTCAAATAACAACAGTATTCACCATTAAAAATTTACAATTATGAAGAAGGTATTTTTTGCAGCTATCGCAGCTATGGTTATGGTTTCAGTAAGCAACGTTTTCGCATCTAATAAGATGATGGGTAACTCTTCTGCTGCTCCTGTTGATACAGTGGCTCCTACAACACCTACTGATTCTACTGTTACAGATACACCAGTTACTCCACAAGCAGGCTCTGAGGATGACACCACAAAGCAGGAAACGCCTACAGAGACGAATACCGAAACTCCAGTAGAGTCTGTTGATGACACTAAGAAGCAAACTCCTGTACAAGAGGAGAATACTACTCAGGAAGAAACTTCTGAGAATCAGCAGCCAACTACAGAACAAAATATAGTTTCTGAGTAGGGAAACAATAGATGCTTCAAGCAGTATGTTATATAGAGAAGAATAGATTACTTTCTCGTATACAAAGATTGATTTTGGTTCAGTTAGTGAAAAAGGAAGTCTGTCGGCAGCGATGTTGACAGACTTCATTTTGCAGTTTGAAACGTTAAGTATATGTAATTATTCGTCATAGATTTGGCTCTATATTTTTTTATTTTACCTTTGTAATGTAAACATTATGTTTTGTAAACAAAACGTAAATAATAAAATATTACATTACTAAATATCAGATAGTTATGAGAACAATCGCATTTTGCAACCACAAGGGAGGCGTTGGGAAAACAACCTCTACAGCAAGTGTTGGTGTAGCCATGGCATGCCAAGGGAAGCAGGTTTTGCTTGTAGATTTGGATGGACAAGCAAATCTAACAGGCATCTTTGTTAGTCCTGAGAATATAGAGAAAAGCATCTATGACTCCTTGGTATAAGCAGCCTCTTCCAATACATAAGATAGAGAAGAACCTTGACCTTGTGCCATCCGACTTGAATATGTCGGCAGCCGAAGTGAAGATGTCAGGGTTGTTCAACCGAGAAATGAGATTGACCCATATTCTCGCCAAGGTGAAGGATAGCTATGATTATGTTCTCATAGACTGCCCCCTTCACTTGGCGTTGTCACCATCAACGCATTCTTTGCCTCTGATGATATTTATGTACCTATCTCCCCAGAGATTCTTCCACTGAAGGGAATGATGATGATTGAGAATGTCTTGGAAGATTTACGTGAAGCAAAGCCCGAACTTGCCATCACTGGAGTTTTCATCACTCGCTTTGATTCTCACAAGAACATCAACAAGGCTGTAGAGGAAGAAGTTCGCAAGCAATATGCAGATGTGATATTCAACACACACATCCGTGACAACGTAAGTTTGTCGGAAGCACCAGGTGCAAATTGTTCGATTTTTGATTACGATACAAAATCAAAAGGCGCACAAGACTATCTTGAGCTAACAAAAGAGATTCTCAAAAGAACAATATAATAAAGTAATAATGTAAACATTATGCTTTTATTACTTAATTGATATTTAATTAGTTATAAGAATATGGCAAACAAGAATAAAGCAAATGCATTGGTTTCAAACTTAGGTATCGGGAAATCAAGCTCAACAAAACAAGAGACAAAAGAAGTTGCAGAACCTCGCCCATCTGTTGAAACTGGTTGTAAGGAAGGCGATGCACGTACAACGATTATACTCAACAAAGATTTAATGAGAAAAGTAAAATTCATAGCCTTGGCAGATGGCTCAACCATCAAGGACAAAGTTTCAGAAGCCCTACAAGCTGTAGTTGAATCTTGGGAGGCAGAACATGGTTCCATTCAAATAAACTCGTAGGTATAAATGCGGAGCCGATTACTTTGAACTACTCACAAGCTAAATACTTGCGGGTAGTTCAAAGTCTATATGTTTTAAACATTATGTCTTGTGACATATATACCCAGCATTTCTTATAATTTTACAAACCATAAAGGTATTCCGACAAGATAATCCGATGTAGAGTCAGATTTGCTACTAATTGAGAAAACATAATGTTTTTTCAAATATGCTTCCAATAGATTTAGCTCTTGCAACGTTACATTTTGAGCATGAGCCACATTAAAGCTCACCTCTTTGATACCCCCATTTTTGTCAATATAAAAATTGATTAAAATTGCATCTTTTGTCTTCTTCAAAGCATTTATTCGATTTTTAGAAAAGACATTTCTTGCAGCTATTGCAACCTCTTGATTTGGAGATGCAGTAAATCTTTCCTTGTTTATGAAATTTGAAACACTTAATTTATTTGTAACATTGTTGACCATGTAATTGGAAACAATATACGTATTTCCGCCTACAGCAACCTTTCGTGGATTTTGGCTAAAGATGGCATTGGAATACACTAAAGCCAATAATATAATTACATATATTTTTTTCATATTGCTCTATTATTTTGCACCATTTTTATTCTTATAAATAAAATCTATCAAAATTGGATTTAAAGAATTTATACTTTCATAATTATACGAAGCACTCTTCTTTTTTAAATCCTCGATAAAATCTCGATAACCAATATTGTTAATTTTGTATGTTAGAACATAATTCATAGATGGAAAATATTTATCATTATCGGAGTTATTATAAACTAAATCCCAAATCCAATTTCGATAAGTATCCCCATATGTAGGACCTGCCCCATAATATGCAGCAGCAGTTCCATAAAGATCGGCACAATCTTCTATAATTTTAGCTTCCATTTCGATATTAGGCTTTCCTTTAGTCACATATTGAGAAGTCCCTCCTGGATAGTAGTTATCTTGGTTAAAATGTATGAATTCCTCTGGGAAGACATTTGAAATGTCCGCTGTTTCATTGAAAGTAATTTTCTTTGTAGTAGGATTATACCCTCCTTGATTGATAGTAGAACTACTGCGACTTATATCTACTATCTTATATCCATTAGCTAAATCACGCTTAAACAAAGGAACATAAAAGCTTCCTGTAGCGTAATCATCTTGCATCAATTTTAAAATGCTATTGAACTCTGTTAAGTCAGAGCCAGAAAGAGAGCATTTCTTAGTAAAGTCAGAAATCTGATACTTTAAAGATGCATTAGCTCTGGTCTGAGTCGTTGCTTCAACACCAAGACTCCGACTTGAAACAACTGTTTCTAAGTCTGATGTACAAGCCGTCAAAACAGAAACAAGAATGATGAAAATACTAATAATTTGTTTCATATTGCCTCATTATTTGGTTTATACAACTACAAATATAGCACAATTTATTATTCATTGTGCTTTGTCTTGTGTTTTTTAAGATTAATTCATATTTTATATGGATTATTTTAAGAAAATTTACAAAATTACGATTTCTATAGGTGGCGAAGCTCATAATAGTTAATTTTAAGCTATTCTGTAGATTTCTGTGTATCTTTCTTTGTTTATAATAAACATGAAATCCTTTTGAACTACCCACAAGCAAAATACTTCCGGGTAGTTCAAAGTGACAGTACAAATCTCTGATAACCATGAAGGCTCTGTAAGGTTCTGCGACATACAGAGATAGTTGATGCGATTCGTTCCAAGCCTTGAACCATTGAAAACGCTTTGAGTGCGGTGGTCAATGAATGTTGCTCCGTAGATACGGCCGTCAGCTGTATGGCGGAAAACAACATCAATACCCTTTGCTTTCAGCAGTTCAACGAACTTATCCTTATGGTAAGTCTGCTTCAACACTGCCTCCACACTATGTTTGGTCATCTCGGAGAGTTTCTTGTCCTCCTTGAACTTCTTGGCTGAATAAGCGAACCGCTTTTCTATCGCCTCCACACCGACAGACTTATCAATCTTGGAAGCCTTGAAAGGATTTCCAAATTTGTTGCCCTGTCCGTCCGTGGCAGAATAGACAAAACCATGATATTCACGACCGCCAACTTCGCCTCTGACTTCCTCCAAGGATATATTATATAAGGAGAGAAGTGCACGGTACTCGCCTAAGGACTGGAACCTGTATGTAGCGCAGAGAGATTTTACTGTATTAGCAACCTGCTTCTTCACATTGCCTTGGCTTGCATCCACCTTACGGAGTGGATTGTCTGCCTGGCGTTGCTTGCGGTCTGCCTTGTGAAGGTTGTACTTCTCCTCCAAGTCACGGGTGATAGCCTTGCTCCTGTGGTAATTATATCGACTGTCCAAGCATTTGCCGTTTTCATCCACTCGGATGGTCACGATGTGCATGTGATGACGGTCGATGTCCTCATGCTTGTAAACCATGTATGGCTGGTTGCCATATCCCATGCGCTCCAAGTATTCACGGGCGATGTTCTCCATGTCCATATCCGTCAGCACATCATCGGGATGCGGATTCAAGGATATATGCACGACAGGCTTCTCTGTTCTGATGTGCGGAGAAAGGTATCGCTGGAAATCACGCAAGGCATTGGCGATGCTCGTCTTTCCCGAACAATCATCGAAGATCTTGTTTGTAGCCAAGAGTTTTCCTTCTTCCTTGTTAATCTTCTCACCATTGTATGCCAGTGCACCATACAATGAACTTCCGAAACTTATCTTTGCGACCATCTTTCCTCAAACTTACGGGTTAGTTCAACAATCTCACGGGTAAGGGAGACCAGTTCCCTGGTGCAATTCTCCAACTTATAGAGTAAAGCCATCGCCTTTTTCTCTGAGAAATGACAACGGAGTTCCTTAACAACCTGGTTGTAGTTGTTGCCAATCATTCGGTACTGCGAGTGAAAAGAGGAAAGCTTGGTGTAGTATTCCACCAGCGTCTTGTCCTCTCGCAACACCTTGAACGGCTCGCCGAAAATACGTGCCTTGGCAAAGACAGCCTTCGCCTTCACATCTGTCTGCTCATACATGACGAGGAATTTCATCCACTCGTCATCGTCGAACCGAAGCATCACATGGTGCGACTTCGGGTTCAGCTTGGGGATTCGTCCCCCTCGTTTTCTTTCTGTGTTCATATAAAATGGATTAAGTGGTACATACGGCAATGATGGAACAGTGCTAACTATCGTCAGATTGGAACATGGGGAGCCCGACTTCGGAGAGGCTACCAACCCGGCAGGGCAAGGTATTTGGAGAGTAACTCCAAAGGTTTTGAGTAACTCAAAACATACCTTGCTATGTCTTTGAGGACATAAAAATCCGCTTAGGGTGGATTGAAGTTAGCCTTCGTAAGAAGCTATCCCATCCCGAATGGAAGCTGTTCGGGAAATCCTGTCCTTTGCGGAGCATCAAGCCTTGTTCTTGTCGGAACGATATGGATGCGCTATCCATTGCTTTGCCTTTCGGGTGCAAAATTACGGCTAAAAATGCGCCCTTGTAACAATGCTACCCCAGACAACCACTGCAACTATCGGCAACATGCTGCCACAGGATTTGAAAACCATTGTTTTTCGGAAATTTCGTTGTTATTTTGCAGCCAAACATTGAACCAACGATTTGAAAATATGATGAAACAAGCATTTGCAGCAACGAATAAGTCTGTCACTATTGCAGCGTCTCTTTGCATCCATGATGCTCCACTGACGTACAGACTTACTGATTCACTGTCGTACTGTCGTATGGAAATGATGAAGCATTGCAACAGTTCAAGGTCTCCATAATGGAGCAATGACCGATAGACATGGACATCAAAGTGTTCATATCTTTGAATTGACAGGAAATCATAGAAACGAGTAATCAACAATTTAAAAAGTTAACGATATGAGTAAGACAAGATTTGTTGCGTTCGCAACACAGAAAGGCGGAATAGGAAAGTCCACCATCACGGCTCTTGTAGCCAACTACTTTCACAATGTCAAGGGTTACAATGTGGCGGTCATAGACTGTGACGAGCCACAATACAACCTTGCAGACCTGCGAGACGAGGAACTAGAACTCATCAAAAGCAGCGACTATTTCAAGGCGCAAGCCTGTGAGCATTTCAAAAAGCTGGGCAAGAAGTCCTTCAGCGTAACGAGAAGCAATGCTGTCAATGCGCTTGACGACGCAGAGACAGTGTTGAATGAAACAGAGGTTAAACTTGACTTCATCTTCTTTGACATGCCTGGGACTATCAAAAGTGAGGGCGTCATGAAGACCTTGTCTCAGATGGATTACATCTTTGTACACGTCAGCGCAGACCGCTTTGTTGTAGAAAGCGCAATGAGCTTCATGCAGTTGTTCCACGACAACTTCTTGACACAGGGTTGGTCGGTCACCAAGAAACTTGCTTTCTTTTGGACAATGGTTGACAAACGAGAACGCACGAGTTTGTATGATGTATATGAAGGTATGTTCAAGTCTCTCGACTATTCGGTTCTCAACACACGACTGCCAGACAGCAAACGTTTCAGAAGAGAGCTGTCGGAGAACAGAAAGGCAGTGTTCCGTTCCACCATCTTTCCATCAGACCCAAACCTGTTGCGAGGGAGTGGCATCAAGGAGTTGTCCAACGAGATTTGTGAAATCATAAAGACATGAGCCTATGGTAAGCAGAAAAATCAACACTGACGCAATAGATGAAAATCTGCTCATTGCCTCTATTGGCAAGAGCAAGATTGGCACGACAACGGCATCCATTCTTGACGGAGTTTCCCAATCCCAAGTGAAAGATACCGAAGAGAAAGAAGAGGTTGGCTGGAAGTCCCAATGCTCGCAGACCGATAAGTCGCCAATTTCACGCAAGCCTCCCAAGGCTTCTTCGGAAAGTTACGATTCGGCATTCTTCAAGCGAAACGAGATAAAGACTCGTCAATGCGTTTATATCAGCCGTGAGATACACAGGAGAATTTCAAGAATAGTCAGTGTGCTCGCAAAGCATGAGTTGACAGTCGGTGGTTACATCGACCTTATTCTTGAGAGACATCTTGAAGAGAACCAGAAAGAAATCAACGGCTTGCTGAGAAAAGAGATTGACGATTGGAATGTGTAACAAAAAGGAACAAGAATGACAATGGAAACTATATTCTTGATAGTCTTGGCTGCATTCAATGTTTGGACTATCTATTTTTACAACAAGTTGCTCCTTGAAGTTGCGAACGGCAAGGAAAAGGAGAAAAAACCGCCTATCGACCCGATGGCACTTGTAGGCAAAAGTCTTTTCAAATTGTCCCAACTGCGGAAGAAAGAAGAAACGGAACAAAAACAAACAGAATCCATGTCCGTATCGGATAATGACGTGACATTTGACGATTCTCCAAAGAGTACGGCACGGATTTCTGACGAACAGCTTGATGACGTGTTTACGAATGTTCGCATAGAAGAAATTGGTGTGAAATATTCTGACAATAAGGAAGATGCCGATATGCCACAAGCCAAAGGGTCAAGTTTTGAGGACATTGACGCAGCTGTGAATACCGTCAAGGCACCGAAAGCAACGGACAAGGAGAAAAGACATGCAGGCAAGGTTTTCCATGAGATGGATGGCAACCAATTCTATGAGAAATTCATGGAGAACAGCGAGGAGTGCAAGAAGAACATCCATGATTACGTCACCTTCTACTTGCAAACTCATAAGATTGTAGAGATTTCCAAGCCAAAGAAAGAGTTTAAGGTGCCAGACAGTATAGAGGACTTCAATATCCTCGACTTTGTATAACAATTTAATAAGGAGAATTATGGAAAGAACAGAAGAAAACAATGCAACAAAGGATAGATTTGCACATGTGGGCAAAATATTCTCGGAAATGGACAGCGAAAAGCTACAAGCTGAAATCGCAGAACGCTCAAAGATTATTAAACGCAAAATAGATGCGTTGATGGAATTGCATATGTCAGGTATCTGACAAAAACTGTTGAGGTTGGATTTTCAATAGTCAACAAGTATTTCAATAGCAGAGAATTTGTATAACAATTAAAAGAATGATTATGGCAGACAAAACAAAAAACAGTGGTAAAGGACAACTCACTTCGACAGATGCCAAGGAGTTGTATGAGGCTTTCATGAGAAATTATGAAGAGACAATGGAGGAAGTTGGTAAACAGATTGACGCTTGTCTTGAAGAGACATTTCAAGACCGTACATCGTCAACTATTTCCGACAAGGAGGAGTGTTTTGATGAAGATGCAGCATATGAGGATTATGATGTGGGTGAATTTGAGCCAATCGACAGAATGGAGAAAGAGCGTGCTGAGCAGTATGTCGGTAAGTTCATGGCAAATGCAGGTTTTACCGCAAGATATGGCAGACATGTTGGCATCAGCGAGGACATTCATGAGCGTGTGACTAAATTTGTCAGTATCGTAGGCAAGGGAAAGATTTCCATTGCAAGTTATATGGATAACATCATCAACGAACACTTCAATGCCTATGCAGCCGAAATCAAGGCTGCATTCGATGAAGGTCTCAAGTCGTATCGCCTCTGACAATAAATTAAGAGTACGCCAATGAAAAAGAAAGACTACGGCTAAAATCTCAGCTTGCCACTGAATCCATAGGACGGCATCTGCTGCCCCTCAAAAAGTAGACACAGAAAGGTG
>ERZ780101.154-NODE-154-length-11007-cov-16.7488_pt1 | contig 11007 bp, 10 predicted proteins | sample MGYA00433085_ERZ780101 | MGnify/ENA primary metagenome ERZ780101 (study PRJEB29588, sample SAMEA1970465) | human gut metagenome | biome: human gut; feature: human-associated habitat; material: faeces | place: Denmark | collected 2008/2010 ... | reverse complement strand
TAATAATCGTCTCGTTTTAACGGGACACTAGTGAATATTTATATTATTAGCGCTACGCCCTAGCGCCTTCAGGTTCTTTCTTTGCTATTCCGGAATACTACTGACAGACATAGTTACAGAACAGTCCTCAGAAGCGCTTGAGCGAGCTCTGGTAGAACCAAGCGAAAGTTTTAAATGAAGGAGATATGTCTTCCTCTTTTCAAAATTAAAAGGATTATTAACATCTAACAGATTTTTCTTTACCTTTACCTTATTCTGAGAAGTTCCCTGCTGTACCGTATAAGTAATCTGCAGATAAAATGCCTCTTTCTTTTCCTGAGGGATCACATAGAGATAAAAATTGGAATCATTTTCTATTTTTGCACATGTATGGTCTAACTGAGAAGCAGTTAACTTTAAGTCGCCTCCATCTTCAGTATCGGGAGGAGTCCAAGTATAAATCACTCTTGTACTTTCTTCTTTGACAACAGACCACCCCCAGAACACATTATCTCTTTCGTCTGCCAGATTCAGGTAGCCCTTGACATCCAAAGCCCCTTCTTTATCTGTTTTTCCATACAGTTTCACCTCCTCAACTTTTACCACAGCACCATTTTTCTCTAATTGCTGATTGACTGTGATATCAAATACCAAACGGGCTAAAGCATGCTTAAACTGAAAATCCACTTTACTGGCAGAAGTCGGAGATTTTGGAACTTCTCTCTTTTTTACTGCCCACACCAAATCTACAGGCTTAACAGAAGAATTAAACTCTATATAAGTTGGATTAGCTTTGTTTTCCCCGGGGGCATTAACCAGTTTTACTCCATCAATATGAGGAGCATAGGCATAGAATTCCACAGAACCATTATCTGGCCAATATTGGGTATTTGTGTATCCCCAACTATTTCCATTCCAGGTTACGTGTTCATTATCCATCATATCTGAAATTGCCCCATTAGCATGGGTATGTCTTGCAAAGACACTAAATCCGGACGTTTCCTTGAGAGAAGCAAGATTGGTTTCTCCAACACGGGTTGATGCATTCGTACCAAGATAAGCATCAAAGTTGATTTCAGAAGATGAAGGTGAAGTTTCATCCATACCTTCGCCAGCACAACCAGATAATACCAGCTGTGCTATCAAAACATAATAGGCTAAACGAAGAAACTTCATCTTATTATATCTATTAATTCTTTATTTTTACCCGATACGATTAATTCCAAGAATTGATTTCGACCTGATTGATATCTGTCCAACCTTCAACTGTTGTTACATCGAATTCAATAGGAGTCAGACCAATGGTCAAGTTGATTGTATATGCCTTGCCCTGCTCGAATTCCTTATCAAGTTGCTTATAAACCTTAGTTTTCATAGTTGTCTGATCACTATAGCTTATAGTGTACTCTACGACAACATAAAGTGCATCAGCACTAGTTGTTTTTTGAGAGAAATCCTGTGGAATTACAAACAAATAATCTGATGTAGGATTTGTATAAGGTTTAGATTCAGATGCACTAGTTACATCCTCAGATCCAGAGAACCAATTAAAATCTTGCTTAACAGCATCTTTAGAATGTTCTTTTCAATGACCTGTAGACAAATCTATGGCACCCTCTGTGTAGAAAGCTTTTGCTGTTTCTGTTGTTGATTTTGGATCAGATCCTGCCAATGTAATTTGATTCAATGTAATAGTTGTACCTTCAGCGGCAGCACTTGTTTTGACGGTATAACCAAGTCTAGACAAAGCATGTTTGAAAATAAATGTAACAGGTTTGTCAGTATTAGTCTTATTCGCTGCATTAGCCCACAACAAATCTTTTTGCGCTGTAATAGTGGAATTAACAGTAAAATCAAGTTTTGAGTTTTCTTTCAATTTTTGATTACTATCAAATGGAGCATACGCCAAGAAATCAATATGACCTGCTGGTGACCAATACTTAACAGGTTCATATGTCCACGCAGGTGTCTCAGCAGTTGCATCATAAGTTACCTGCTGGTTCTTAAACAAGTTCTCACCATAAGTTGTTGTAGTTACATCAGTAGAAGTATAGTTACCAAACACACCAAAGCCTTCAGATATATTCTGAAGATCCTCAGCCTTATCTATCACGCTACCACGTGAATCATTTACTGAAACTGCACTTCTTCCCCAATAGCCATCAAAGCTGATAGCCTCGTTCTTAGAAGTCTTGTCTGAAAGACTATTCAAGTCATCGCTTGAACAACTTACCAATGTTAACGCTGCCATTGCAGCAATACCCATAAAAAAATTCTTATACATATCTGTTTTGATTTTTAAATTAAACTAATCTATTATTACTTTATCTGTTTCTTATCACTTTACTATTTCTACAACTCCATATCTATATCCTCTGGTTTGCCCCAATCCTGGATTGTGACGTCAAAACCGCCCGAACTTCCCTCCGAAGGCTCCACCTCAGGCAAAGGTTTCGGCAACTTAACATCTACATGGAGAGAAACCGAATAACCCAACTCCGAAGAGTTTTCGTCTTTCTGAAACTTGTCTCCAACAACAAACTGATGATCTATCTGCGTCTTGTTGTCTATCAACAAAGCTGAAAGAGACAATTGATTGTCTTCTGCATCAGGATGGGTGGTTTCAGATAGACCAAAACATTTAACCGATGCTTTCAACGTTCCTAGAGTCGCATCATTCTCATCAACCGATTTCGTCCAGGTCTCCAGAAGATAAGTCACTTTACTCTGAAGCGGCTTACCCTGCCCCAACAGAAAGCCTTCCGAAATGCCAGTTAATGATCCACGCACATAACGCAGGTATCCTATACTTGGAACTTTCACGCTGACCTGGATATGCGAAAGCACATTCCTTGGAGTTAAAGTTACCTCAGAAAAGTCTCCAGAAACATCGAATTCATCGAGTTTATCAGAGGCAAGCCACTCGGGCTCAACCCCTATCAATTCATCATCTCCACGCGAGTACCAGCGCGATGTTGTATGCTGTACCACAGCTCGCGCTGTCTCGTAAGAGTCCATTCCTAGAAAGTCAAGTGTACCAAACTCAGTCGTACTTTGGTTGAAGACAAGAATACGATATTTTCCAGGTTCTAAGGAAAAGTCGGCATGAGTTATCTCATTAGTCAAGACAGTATGCGGAGCACCACCTGACCAGGGAAACACCATGACCGTCATACCAGTAGGCACCTCTTTATCAAACAAATGCCAATCCACATTAATCCGCACCATTTTACGGCCATCCTTTTGCGGACAACCGGAATAGTCATCATAAATGCAAGAAGTAAGCAAAATAATAAGGAGCCAACAGTATAAGAATAGCCCTATACATCTTTTCATGAATGCTTCATATTTATAAAACTTCTTTTCTAGTTATTATATTCATTTCAAAATTTCGGGTGCAAAAGTACAATATAAAATTGATTTAGGTCTTAAAGAATGTTTAATAAAAGTAAAATGACAAAAAAGATACCATTTTTGTTACATCATAAAAAAAATGCCAGTAACCACCTCTTTAGTAAGCAATTAAAAAACCTCCAATCAAACCTATTGATTGGAGGTTTCATTTCTATCATTTACAGCAGCCAGGCAGTAAAAACACTACGGCTGCAACTATTCATACATTATCTGCTCAGCCAAGCCTCCGGATTGAGCTTGGCAGTCTCCTTGCGAAGCTGGAACTGGAGGATGTTTTCAGAGCCAACACTACCCAAAGCCTGACGGGTACGTACCTTCTGACCCTTATGAACGCTGACCGATTTCAGATTACAGTAAACAGAGATGTAGGCACCATGACGGACCAGCACATTCCACATGCCACCATAACCGAAGACGGCACTCACCTCACCATCGTAGATGCTGCGAGCCACACAACCCGGCTTGCCCTGGATATTGATACCCTTATTGTCGAGCGTTACGCCCTTCAAACCTTCTACATTATACTGACCGAAATGACTCACCACACGGTAACTGCCGCTGATAGGCATCGGCAATCTACCACGGTTAGCCTCGAATCCACCGCTCAGCATGCGGTCTACCGAACTCAAGGTAGAAGCCTCCTGTGCCTCCTTCCTGGCAGCGGCAATCTCACGGGTACTGCGTTCCGCATCCATCTTCGCCTTCAACTCGGCAGCCTGTCTTTCAGCCTCCGCCTTTCTTGCAGCCTGCTCGGCAGCAGCCTCACGGGCAGCCTGTTCTGCGGCGGCACGCTTGGCAGCCTCGGCAGCAGCACGCGCCCTAGCCTGCGCTTTTGCCTTCGCCTGAGCAGCAGCCTGGGCAGCAGCCTCCTCCTGAGCCTTTCTTGCAGCCTCGGCAGCCAGTCTTGCTTCTTCGGCAGCCTTTCTGCGGGCAGCTTCGGCAGCAGCCTCACGCGCCTTGGCTTCGGCTATACGACGGGCATTCTCCCTGGCAGCAGCCTCGGCAGCAGCTTTCTTGCGAGCCAGTTCCTCGGCACGTTTCTTGGCGGCAGCAGCGGCAGCGGCCTTCTTCTTAGCCTCGGCAGCAGCACGGGCACGAGCCTTGGCTACTTCCTGAGCTATCAAGCGGTCAATCTGTGCGTTGATTGCCGCATCTTTCTTACGCTGGTCGGCGATGACAGCCTGAATGGTCTTCTGCTGTTTCTGCAGTCCCTGCACCATTTCCTGCTGCTGGGTCTGCTTGCCTTCCAAAACCGTCTTCTCCTGCTTACCCTTATATAATAAGGTGTTCTTATGTCCCTTTACATGCTGCAACTGCTGGTGCTTCTCGTTCACCTGCTTCTGCTTAGCCTTTACAGCCTCGCCCTGCACCTTCTGATAGGAAGAATACTGGCGGATGAAGGAAAGGCGGCGATACATCTGTGTCAGATTCTTGGCACTGAAGATGAACATCAGCTTGTCCTGAACCGTATGATGACGGCTCATATAGCGCATGGAACGGATATACTTGTTCTTGCGGTCCTGCAACTGTTGCTGAAGCGTTTTCAACTGTGCCTGCAGAATGCCGATATTGCCGTCAATATGATGGATATCCTTCTGGATACCGTCAATCTTCTTCTGGCGCTGGTCTATTTCTCCGTTCAGCGCCATCAGGTCTTCAAGACGTTTCTTCACATCCGCCTTATTTCTCTGCAAAGCCTGCTCCTGTTCTCTAATCTTCTTCCGGATAGAAGCGCGCTGTCCCTGCAAACCTCGGATAGAGGCATTGCTATAGGTTGCAGCCCTGCGTTCTGCTCTGGTTGGCGCAGCTGGTTTGGATGTCTTTCTGGCGGCATGACTTCTGCTGTTCGTCTTTCTGGCAGGAGTAGCAGCCTTCTTTTTCGCAGTTACGGCAGTCTTTCTCACCGGCTTCTTCTGGGCAGAATGCTTCTGCGCAAAAGGTGCGAGCGAGAAGGTGATTGCCATGATGAATAATAAGATTCGCTTCATTTCTTATATTAAAAACCCATGTTCTATAATTTCAAACTCTTGATGAGCATCTACATACTCAATATCTTGCTGAGCACATCTGTTGGAGAAATCTGCTTGTATTTGCTGGAAATCTCGGTCTGAGTGCTCCATTTGCTGTCGGTCTTCACCTGATTCAATTCCAGACTGATCTTAGCCTCCTGCTTTTTCCTGGTAGCAGTAGTGGTCATCGCCAGATTCAGGGAGGCAGGGAACATCTTGACGCCTACACTCTTGAAGTTGCCGTAGGAGACGTGGAGATTGGAGGTGCCGTTCTGCGCACTCTTATAGACAACATCTGCTGCTGTGATACGGCCGGTAGAGCGGTTGGCTGTCCAGGCATAGGTCATATTGCCGTTCCTGAAACTAACCGGCACAGCATCTCCTGCCACATCCAGTCTGGCATCAAACTTCTTCAGGTCTGATTCCTTCACAGTCCTTTCGCCCGGCAGGAGCAGCTGGTTCCAGAAGAGAGACTGCAGAGAATAGAAGGAGATGCCCTGCTTCTTGAGGAAGTCTACCTGGGTATAATCTGCCTTGATATATTCCTTGTGCAGACGGTCGATGATAAGTACATGGTCGGGAGTAAACTCCAGACGGCCCACCTCTGTACCCAAGATAGGAATAAAGAGCTGGATGCGGATGATTTCATCCTTACGCATGCTCAGTTTGCCCGGCACAGTAATGTCCTTATCACCAGCCTGGAGCGTAAACGACATGTTGCCTACAATATTCCTGGTATACACCTGATTGTCTGAAACCTTCTGTACGAAAGCCAACTTCCTGAGCGTCCCACTCTGATGAGAGTCAGAAACCTTGGTGGCATTCTCTTTCTGATGACTGGCTGATGAGGAGCCAGAGCCCTGTACATTCTTGCTGGTTCCGCAAGAACCGAGGAGCAGGATGCTGCAGGCTGCGGCAAGCAGCATCATTTTATTCTTCTTCATTGTATATTTCATCTTTCCTGATTTTTCTACTTTCCGTTTATTTCTTCTTACCTTTTCTAACTGACTTCTTCGTAGCGGCAGGTTTCTGCTTTGGCGCATTACGCTTCTTCAGTTCTTCTCCGGTAATATATTGTCTGTTCTTAATCTTCCATGCCAGCACCTCAGTCTGGTTCTCGCCGGTATAGGCTTTCTTCCAGAAATCTACGGATTCATCGGCAATACCATTCATATAATAGATATCTCCGGCATGTTCAATAACCGTACTGTTATCAGCGGTGGAATCGCGGTTTTTGAGTGCCTGGTCTATATAGGTCTTGGCATCAGCATAGCGTTCTTCCATAAAGAGAATCCAAGCATAGGTATCCAGATAAGTACCGTTGTTCGGCTCTGCCTTGATGGTCTTGTAGCTCATCGACTCAGCCTTATGCAGGTCAACACCCTTCTCGCTCAGATAGTAGGCATAGTTGTTCAGCGCCATCACGTTATCATCTTTCCATTGCAGGCAGGAGTCGTAAGCCGCAAAGGCTTCCTGCTCTTCACCTTTCTTATGAAGGATATCGCCGGTTACGGCATAGAGGTCAGAAACCAGGTCAGCCGGCGACTGTGCATTCACCTGCGCCAATCCGAGACGGAACTCACGAAGTGCTTCGTCCTCCTTATTTTTCTGATAATACGCCATTCCACCGAAGTAATAGAACACCATTTCTTCGGGATTATACTCCTGAGCCGCCTTACATTGCAGGGAAACCAGGTCATATTTCTTCTCGTTCCAGAGCATCTGTACGAGTTGCATTCTGGCATTCACGTTATCCGGAGCTATGGTAAGCACCTTTTCGAAGGCACGGCAAACAGAGTCGGCAGGCATCTTCTTCAAACTCATGTAAGCCGCTCTCATCTCTGCCACTTCTGCAGACGGATGAGCTACGTTGAGCGCCTTGTCAAACAGCGCAATCACCTTGGTAGAATCGCCACCTTCGCTCTCGTTCTTCTGGATGAAAGAGCGGTACATCATCACCTTGGTCTCCAGATCCGATTTCGGACTCATCAATATCTTATCGAGCATCTGCTCGGCAAGCTGCTCCTGATGGGTGGCATTATAATAGTCGTAAAGCGACATCTGGGCATAGGAGTTATCTGGTTCTTCCTTCAGCACATCGGTAAAGCACTTGTAGGCTTCCTTCTGGCGGTTGTGCTGTACGAGCCAGTTGCCCAGCATCGTCTTGTACTGCATATCCAGCGGATGCTGGTCTACCAGCGACTTCAGTTTCTGATAGGCAGCCTTCTTGTCGTCCATCAGTTCATAAACTCTCATTTTAGAGAGGGTGAACTGTTCGCTTTCACCTTCTTCCACTTCAAGACGCGAAATGGTTTTGAGTACCGATTTATAATCCTTGTTCTGGGAATAAAGCTGAACCAGGATGCGGAGGGCATCGGTATTATCGTGGTTTTTGGCATACAGATTCTCATAGACACCGATGGCAAGATCGTATTTCTGGCTACCTATATAATATCTGCCCAACTGCTCTGCATAGATCTGGTTTTCCGGATTCAGTTCTATTGCCTTCTGCATATAGGCAAGTGCCAGGGAATCCTGTTTGAGCTGAGAATAGAAAAGCGACTCATAGAAATAGGTTTCAGCCGCCTTCGGGTCAATTTTCCTGGCATGTTCAAAGAGGTCGAAAGCAGCCGAATAATTGCCGGCAGCCTGCTGGCGCGCTCCCTCCAGGAAGAAATAGTTGTAGCGCTGGCGGTCGTTGGGAGAGAGAGGGTCCTCCTGAACCACCGGCTTCTGAACCGGCTGCACCTTCTTTTTACGGGCAAGCGACGGCATGGCTACCGAACCCAGCAAGACCAGCCCCAATGCCCAACTGATATTTCTAAGATTCATCTTCACGATTCTAATCCTTTCTATTCTATCTTTAACAATCTGTTATTTTACACCCGTATGACCGTATCCGCCGGCTCCACGTTCGGTTTCATCGAGCTCATTAACCTCGATGAAATCGCATTGTTCGTGCTTAGCCAGCACCATCTGGGCTATACGCTCGCCATCATTGATAACGAAATCCTTTGTAGAGAAATTGATGAGCAGAACCATGATTTCACCGCGATAATCGGCATCGATGGTTCCCGGCGTATTCAGTACGGTAATGCCATGCTTCAAAGCCAGACCGCTGCGAGGACGGATCTGCGCTTCATACCCTGCAGGCAAAGCCATATAAAGACCGGTTGGCACCAGTCGGCGCTCCATAGGATGAAGCACGATTGCCTCATCGATGTTTGCACGCAAATCCATGCCGGCACTCTGAGGTGTGGCAAACGCAGGTAGAGGCTGATGCCCCTTGTTGATAATCTGTACTTTTATCATGACTTTTTCTTTTTTATCTGTGTCTGAGTTTAATAATCTGCAAAAATAAGCAATTTTGATGGAATAAATGAATTTTTGAGGATAAAAACATGTAATTTATCATATTTTATTTTGATTTGTGCTTACTTTAGTGTATTTTTGCGCTACAGAATCAAGTAATACAACAATATGGAATGGAAACAACTGATATCCAACAAGCGTTTCGGACAGGAGCATAAGCATGCCGAGGGCCATGATGATCGCTCTGAATTCAAGCGCGATTACGACCGTCTTATCTTTTCATCGGCATTCCGACGTTTGCAGAACAAGACGCAGGTTTTCCCTTTGCCGGGCAGCATCTTCGTTCACAACCGCCTCACCCACAGTCTGGAGGTGGCGAGTGTGGGCATGTCGATTGGCAACGACATTTCCCGACACGTCATCCGGAAGCGGCCTGAGCTGAAGGATACGCTCGTCGAGGAGATAGGTACCATCGTAAGTGCAGCCTGCCTGGCACATGATTTAGGCAATCCGCCTTTCGGTCATTCCGGCGAGAAAGCCATCCAGACTTTCTTCTCTGAGGGACCGGGTCAGAAGATAAAATCAATGGTTTCATCGGAGTTTTGGGATGATATTACGCATTTCGAAGGTAACGCAAATGCCTTCAGAATCCTGACCCACCGGTTCAAGGGACGCCGTCAGGGAGGCTTCGTGATGACCTATTCCATGCTTGCTTCCATCGTGAAATACCCGTTTGCGAGCAGTCTTGCCGGGAACCACGGCAAGTTCGGTTTCTTTGCTTCCGAAGCGGATTCTTACAGGAAAATTGCCGATGAATTGGGCATTTTTTGCAAATCTGCACCAGGTGAGCCTCTCAAATACGCCCGCCATCCACTTGTATATATGGTAGAAGCTGCCGACGATATCTGCTACGAAATCATGGACATCGAAGACTCCCATAAGCTCAAGATTCTTTCCTTTGCCGAGACGGAGCACTTGCTACTGAGTTTCTTCGATGAAGATATCCAGCAGAAGATACGCCAGCGCATCATCGACGAAGAACTGACTGACGAAAACGAGAAAGTGGTGTACATGAGAGCCAGCGTCATCGGCAAACTGGAGAACGAATGTGTGGCAGCCTTCCTGGCGCACGAGGAGGAAATCCTTGCCGGAACTTTCGAGGGCAGTCTCATCGACCACATTTCCGAGCGCCAGAAAAAGGCATACAAGGAATGTGAGAAGATCTCCTACTCTAAGATTTACCAAAGCAAGCCGGTACTCGACATAGAACTGTCGGGTTATCAAATCATGGCAACTCTGATGGAGGTTTTCATCGAAGCAGCCGTCAACCCATCGCGCTTCTACTCCAAGCAGCTCCTGCGCCGGGTAAGCAGCCAGTACGATATAGAGAACGAGAATCTGGAGGAGCGCATCATGGCGGTAATTGATTATATCAGCGGCATGACCGACATCTATGCGCTCGACATCTATCAGAAGATCAACGGAATCAGTCTGCCTATTGTATAAGAGAAGCGCCCTCTTTCTAGCTTACTGAACTTTCGCAAGTCCGCTAGGCGGTAGGGAGATACACAGGTTACGGTTTCATGGCATGAAATATTTTGTTTCATACCACGAAACTGTTTGGTTCAAGCGGAGAAACACTTTGTTTCATCCTGTGAAACAAACCGAAACGTCTCAATCCAACTTCCGCCCCATCGGCAAGAAGTTTTGCTTTACTCGTAAACGAATCCAGCATCTTCTGCATAATGTTCACCAGAAAAACGTGATAGATAACCCCAAATCGTGATGGATAGCGTGATGGATTTTGTAAACATTTCGTCAATCTATCACGCTTAACAAAAGAGATAACAACCTCATTATCAAACAATTAAAGATTCGAAAAATGGGAAACGTGAGGGATGTGAGGGATAAAACAGATCTTAAACTAAAAAATAGCACGGACAATTTGATTTGTCCGTGTTATTTTTCTTTTTATTTTAAAAACACCCCGTATAACGGCATGTTGGTGATATATCTTTACACTTTTAGACACATGAAAATGCCAGAACGATACACTTTTCGACACATGAAACCATGCTATCGTTACACTTTCTGACACATAAAACCTGCGCAAAGATACACTTTTCGACACATAAAACCAAAATTCCGCTGCCTTTTCCGAGATTCATTAAGACTATTTAACCCAAGTTGTTTTGCCCCATACGCCCTGAAAGGGCAGAAGCTCCTAGCCCAGGGCATCGCCCTGGGTATAATAGCAATCAGCAAGACGCCCTGTAAGGGCAAAAGCTTTGTT
>ERZ780101.145-NODE-145-length-11850-cov-2.49361_pt1 | contig 11850 bp, 10 predicted proteins | sample MGYA00433085_ERZ780101 | MGnify/ENA primary metagenome ERZ780101 (study PRJEB29588, sample SAMEA1970465) | human gut metagenome | biome: human gut; feature: human-associated habitat; material: faeces | place: Denmark | collected 2008/2010 ... | reverse complement strand
TTTTCGTTTGAAAACATAGCCATAACAATAGACGGACCAACGTGTGAGACTGCACTTAACAGGGCTGTCTCCAGAGAAGACGTTGATAAACAACTGAGAAAAATGGGACAGACTATGTTTGAACTTGATACCCTTGATATCAGGATGGAAGATAATATTTTTATTCCTCTTAAAAGCCTTAATGAACTCAGGAGAACCGCCGTAGACAGACTGACAGATGCATACCTTGAAGCTTCAAAAAGGAACAACAGCCACAGGTTTTTACCTTGTGCAGCACATAAAGAAAGCCGTAATAAGGGCATTTCTGTTCATGTACTTACATATGAACAGGCAAATGAAGCCGTAAAACATAATATTCAAAGAATGGTTATCGATACCGAGGTTATGTCCGGAGACGAAATCAGCCGTTGCGTGGAGTTATGCAGAAAAAATAATGTTAAGTCATATATCGGGCTGCCAAGAGTTGACAGAGGTACATATAACGTCAAGAGCAATTCTGACGGCTACATGATAAGAAATATGTCCCAGAAAACAAAATGTGATAAGGAAGTAATTGCTGATTACTGTATATATGCATTTAATAATTATGCCGTAAGTGCCCTGGAAGATTATGGAATTACAGGAATAACATATCCTCTTGAGCTTAATGAAAAAGAATTATCCGAGATGGATATAGATAACGGAGAGCTTGTTGTATACGGAAGGATTCCACTTATGATAACAGCCAACTGTATTGATAAGACAAGCGGAAACTGTCATAAAGGAAGTACATTATTTTCAATGCTTCGTGACAGGAAGAATGCTTTGCTGCCGGTATTAACCTGCTGTAAATTCTGTTATAACATAATATATAACAGTGTTCCTGTATATCTTTTTGACAAGTTAGACAGAATAAGAATACAACCTGAATATTATGGCATTATTTTTACCACGGAAAATGCCGCTGAGGTTGCAGATGTATTTAAATGCTTTAATAATAGAACGAAGCCTGAGGATAATACATTCACAAGAGGACATTTTACAAGAGGAGTTGAATAGATTTGGAAAATATAATCATAAATTTATCAAAGTACATATTGGTTTTCCTGATGCTTTTATATACTTACCTTTGCTTCAGGATTAATACCATTTCCACTTATAAAAAGAACAAAGGTCATGTCATTGCACAAAAAGTATTTATTATGCTTATTTTTGCAGTATGTTATGCACTGATTTTATATCATAATTTCAGCTTGATAACCTTTTTATGTCTTGCATTGGAACTTATTTACCTGATATTTTTTCCTGTACTTTTTAAGGTTATTTATCCTGAATCATCTGATGTCATAACCAATAACATGACATTTATGCTTGCTTTAGGATTTGTAATGATTGAAAGACTGGCCCCATACAATGCTATAAAACAGTTTGGAATCGTTATGGCAGGAAGTGTTCTTTTCTTCTTTATACCTGTATTTTTTAGAAAAAAAGAAGCAGTTATCAAGGCTAAGTATGTATATGCTATTGTGGGCATTATTCTGCTTGCCATAACACTTGTACTTGGCAGGACAAGCTTCGGAGCCAACCTTTCCTTTACCATAGCGGGCCTTACATTCCAGCCTTCTGAATTTGTAAAAATACTTTTTGTACTTTTTGTTGCATCAATGTTATCAAAATCTTCAGGTTTTAAAGAGATACTTATATCTGCGATTTTTGCTTTTGCACATGTCATAATTCTTGTACTGTCGACGGATCTTGATTTTTTTTATTGTATATCTGATAATGATATATATTGCTTCGGGAAAAGTGGTATATCTGCTTACAGGCTTTGCAGCGGGAGCAGGAGCATCCGTTGTTGCATATCACCTTTTTGCCCATATAAGGGTGAGGGTAAGTGTGTGGCTTAATCCATGGGCTGATATAGATGGTAAGGGATATCAGATAACACAGTCTTTGTTTGCAATTGGAACAGGCGGATGGTTCGGAATGGGACTTTACGGCGGACTTCCAACATCAATACCTGTAGTCAGTAAGGATTTTGTATTTTCCGCAATAGCAGAGGAATTTGGCCTTATATTTGCAATATGTGTGGCACTTGTGTGTGTAAGTATTTTTCTTGAAATAATGAAAAATGCCACATTATGCAAAGATATGTTTAATAAACTGCTTGCAGCGGGAATCGGTGTGCTGTATATTTTCCAATGCTTCCTTACAATCGGCGGAGTTACCAAATTTATTCCGTCCACGGGAGTTACATTGCCATTTGTAAGTTACGGAGGAAGTTCTATCTTAAGTTCACTTATTATGTTTGCCATTGTGCAGACTGTATGTATGAAAGTAAGGGAGGATATCAATGAAAAAGAAATTAGAAAATCGAAAGAATAATAAGAGCATAATTGTTTCAACTTTGATATTTGTCATTACATTTATTGCAATGGCAGGATATCTTATATATTTTAACCTGACGCAGGCAGAGTCCATTATTAATAATTCTTACAATAAAAGACAGGGCGTGCTTTCGCGTCGTACAATAAGGGGCTCGATTTTGTCGGATGATAAGACGAAACTTGCGGTTACCAATGTGGATGGTGATGGTAATGAGACCAGATATTATCCCTATTCGGGACTGTTTTCACATACAATAGGATATCTTAATAATGGCGGATATGGTCTTGAAAGCCTGTACGGATATTATATGCTTCATTCCAATCAGAATTTTTTTGAACAGATTGGCAATGACTTATCCGGTAACAGAAATACCGGGGACAATGTTGTAACCACTCTTAATGTGGGCCTTCAGAAAGCCTGTTATGATGCGTTAGGAAGCAATAGAGGAGCTGTTATTGTTATGGAACCGTCAACAGGAAAAATACTTGCCATGGTTTCCAAACCTGATTTTGATCCAAACACGCTTGCCGCTAACTGGAGCCAGATAACGGGGGAAGGCAGCGATTCCGTTCTTGTAAACAGGGCAACACAGGGACTTTATCCTCCCGGCTCTACGTTTAAACTTATTACAATGCTTGAGTATCTTAGGGAACATAAAAATGATTACGGGCAGTATCACTATATATGTGACGGTACTTACGAATTGGGAAACAACACAATTAACTGTGTAAGGACAACTGCACATGGCGATGTAGATCTGTTTTCTTCACTTGCAGTTTCATGTAATTGTTCTTTTATCAATATCGGACTTTCGCTTGACCTCGACAGATATAAAAAAACTGCCGAAAAAATGTTGTTCAATAAAGAACTGCCGACTAACCTTGAATATAATAAGAGCAGATTTGTCCTTAACGGGGAATCGTCAGAATGGGATATTGCCCAGACGTCTTTCGGACAGGGAAAAACAGTTATAACACCGTTTCATCTTGCACTTATTACATGCACTATTGCCAATAACGGAACTTTGATGGAACCATACCTTGTGTCTTCTGTTGAAAGTACCAACGGCATGACTGTCAAGAAGTTCAAAGAAGAAAAATATGACACATTGATTACGGAAAAAGAAGCTTCGCTTTTAAAAAAAGGTATGGAACAGGTTGTAAAGGACAGCTTTTCATGGCTTTTCGGAGGTGTGGAATACACACTTGCAGCTAAATCAGGCTCTGCCCAATATGGAACGGAAGGATATGAACACTCGCTTTATGCAAGCTTTTCACCTGCCGATAACCCTGAAATAGCCGTTGTGGCAGTAGTGGAAGGCGGACCGCAGAGAAATACAACTGCTGCAGAAGTTACAAAACAGATATATGACTATTATTACAGCAATAAATGATTGATAAATGTCATAAAAAGTTATATACTGTCAATAGGTTGTTTAGACACACCAGTTAGGAGAAATTGCAATGACAGAAGCAACGAGTTGTGGCGGTGTGGTAATTTATAGAGGAAAGATTCTTCTTCTTTATAAGAATTATAAGAATAAGTACGAAGGATGGGTGCTTCCCAAGGGGACGGTGGAAGCAGGCGAGAGCCATGAGGAAACGGCACTTCGCGAAGTGAAAGAGGAATCCAGTGTTAAGGGCAGGATTATGAAGTACATTGGCAAGAGCCAGTATACATTTAATGTTCCGGGTGACGTAATATGTAAAGATGTGCATTGGTATCTTATGATGTCACAGAATTATTCCAGCAGACCCCAGCGTGAGGAATATTTTGAGGATTCGGGATATTATAAGTTTCATGAAGCATATCACTTACTTAAGTTCTCCAACGAACGCCAGATCCTTGAAAAGGCTTATGATGAATATCTTAATTTGAAACATAATGATTTATGGAAATAGTACTTAAATATTACCACAGTTTTTATAAGGCATCATTTGTATGAATGGTGCCTTTCACAGTGCATAGTATACTGATAAAAAACAGTTGCTTTTATTAAAATCCTATGATAATATATAGAAGTTCGCAGGTGTGGCGGAATGGCAGACGCAGCAGACTCAAAATCTGCCGTTGGCAACAACATGCGGGTTCAAGTCCCGCCACCTGCATTTTAAGTCAGACATTTGTCTGACTTTTTTTGTGTCTAAATATTGAAAAAAATGTATATAAATGGTACAATTATTATAAAAATTTTTTAGGAGAAAAAGGAATGAAAAAATCAGAAAAGATTGCAGGCATAAGTTTTTTGCTTGTAGCGGTATTTTATATCGGTATGTATGCACTTGGAGGAGTCAGTGAAATCAATATTACTGATGCTTCATTTGTAAAAAATATCGTTCTTATTGCAGCATTTGTATTGCTGGGTGTGGCTTTTCTTGCCAACCTTCATTACGTCGCGGTTGTGGCAACGGCAGTTGTAGCGGTGCTTATGGGAATATCGGCAGGCCAGGGTATTTACACATATGCGCAGGTTGATATGTTCAGCCTCATATTTGACTGGAAGGGGATGAGTTCGCTTCTTTTATTAGGATATATTACATATCCTTTAGGAATGGCCCTTGCGGCAGTAACAATGATAATCAATATTATCAGAAATAACGTTAAGAAGAATACATCAGGTCTTGTGGTACTTACTGTTATTTTTATACTTATTTCCACAATACCTATGATTATATTCATCGTATATTGCCTTGCCTTACTTAAGTTTAATTTAAGCGGAACAGGTAAAGCAGGTCCCGCAGTTATTATGATGTTAGGACTTTTTATATGTTATATTATTGGATTTATAGCAGGCTCATGTACATACAAAATTAAGATGACCAAACGTAATAATTATGTGCCGTATAATGATATTGATTTAAACAATCCATATGCAACTTCAGGTTCAGATCCTTTGAGCAACAACGGAAGTGCTAATCCATACACAAATTTACAGACAGAACGTAAATATTATGAACCTGATAAGGATGTATCGGATTATAATAACCAGAAGTAACAATAAGTAGAAGCCCTTATATAAGGGCTTTTTGCCTTTTCATGACAAAGGGAGTGATATAATGAAATATGATAAAATAAAAAGGATTTTAATAGTTGTAATTACAATTACTTACATGGCAATCGGATTTACATATCAATACAGGTATGATGATGAGACAGAGAATATCGAAAAAATCAACATATCAGGAACATATCAGGAAACGGAAGATGATTTACCTGTTGCTTTTAAATCTTTTGAAGATATCAGAAGTGACGGATATAAACAACTGATTGTAAAAGGACATTTTGATACGGATATTGAGAAAGATGTTAAGATATCCTGTCCTGTGGTAAGAAACACTATTACAATGAAAATTAATGGCAAAGAGTGCGTAAATACACCTAAGGATGTATTTGTCCGATGGATTAAGTTTAAATCACCCGGAATAGCCAAAGATGATGATGTGGAAATAATTATTAAACCTATAAGCAAAAAATATAGTGACGACAGTTATACTTATTTTCTTGAAAATATTTATGCAGGCTCTGAGACTGAACTGTTAAGATTAAAAATAAAAGAAAACTGGTATAATCTTCTTATAGGAATAGTTACCTTATGCCTCGGTGTGGGATTTGCGGTAGTACAGCTTGCATTTTCAGCATTTAAGTTTAATGGTGGCAGAAACTACGAATCCTGTGCACTGCTTCTGATATGCGGAAGTATATTTTCATTTGTTAATTATGATTATATATCATTTCTCTTTGGAAAGACTGCATTTATGAATGTTATTGACTTTATAAGCAAGATTTTGTTTTGCGGTTTCTTATTCCTGCATCTTCAGAAATATATTACAGACAAGAAATGCCGTATGGTTTCCGACATTTTGTTTTCAGTGTGGTTAGGTGTCTACGCAGTGTGTCTTGTAAGAAGAATTATGTCAATAATGCCTTATGTATATGCAGTGGATATGGTAATAGTGGGAATAACAGCCATCCTTGTAGGACATGAGATTATTTTTTATATTAACTATCTCAAAGAACATAATAAACAATCCCTGCTGATAATGGTATCTACCATGATACTCTGTGTTGCTGCATTGTTTGAAATGATACTTTATATTGTAGAAAGAAAATTTATCAGAGAAATTTTTTCTACGGGACTTCTTATATTTGGGATAATTAATTTTATTGACATGGTCAAAATCAGTAAAGAAACTGTTGAAAAATCAATTCGGGCAAAAGACCTTGAGAAACAGCTTGTAAACAGCAGAATGGAGTTACTGGTAGGACAGATAAAACCACATTTTGTATTTAATGCTTTAAATGTAATAGAGGACATATGTGTAAAAGAACCTGAAAAAGCAAAGACAGCGATTAAATATTTTTCAACGTATATGAAAGCAAATATGAATTCGCTGGCTGACAGGCGTGTAATTCCTTTTGAAAAAGAAATGGAACATGTGGAAAGTTATCTTTACATAGAGATGCTTCGCAAAGGAGATCTTTTAAAAGTCGAATATAATCTTGAAATAACAGATTTTAATATTCCGCCTCTTACCGTACAGACACTTGTTGAAAATGCGGTGAAACATGGAATGAAAGGTAAAGAAGGGGTTGGGATAATCTCAATAAGGACATATCTGAAAAATAATACGATATATGTTATAGTAGAGGATAACGGCGTGGGATTTGATACGGGTTACCGTCCTGATGACGGAAGAAAACATATAGGAATCGATAATACGGTTGCTCGTATCAAAAACATGGTAAACGGAAAAGTTACTATTGAAAGCATTATTATGAAAGGTACTAAAGTAACAATTGCAATACCTGCTTCGGATATAGTATCATAATCAGATAAGCGAGGATGATTATTTATGGAATGTCGTGATTTTCAAAAGTTAATACCCAAAATAATAGATGATGATATTCCTGAAGAGGATTTGGAAAAAGTGCTTGAACACGTAAAATCCTGTAAGGACTGTTATGATGAAATGGAAATATACTATGTGCTTAAGTATGGATTCGGAGAAGATGACAATAATGATAATATGAACTTTATCGGATTGTTAGATGAGAAAATTACCGGACTTGAGAAAAAATGCCGCTATTATGAAATGGCGAGCTCTCTTTATGAGGCTGTATATATAATCAGCAATACGGCTGTTTTTGGAACACTGATTTATATATTATTTAAGATTTTTTAATTGGAGAAATTATGAACAATTTACTTTTAATAGACGGACACAGTATTATGAACAGAGCATTTTACGGAATACCTATGCTTACCAATCATGAAGGTATCCACACCAATGCGATATACGGATTTATCAATATTATGCTAAAGGCAATGGAAGATGAAAAATCCGACCACATTGCGGTGGCATTTGATTTAAAGGCACCTACATTCAGACATAAGATGTATGAGATGTATAAGGGCACCAGAAAGCCTATGCCTGCGGAATTGCATGAACAGGTGCCGGTTATTAAAGAAATATTGGCTTCAATGAATATACCTGTTATAACACTTGAAGGTTATGAGGCTGATGATATTCTGGGAACAGTAGGTAAAAAAGCCCAGTCCCTTGGATACAATGTTGTAATATTATCGGGTGACAGGGACCTGTTACAGCTTGCGGATGAACATATCAAAATCAGGCTTCCAAAGACCATCAAAGGCAGGACCGAAATAGAAAATTATTATCCTGAGGATGTTATGGAAAAATATATGGCAACACCATCGGAATTTATTGATTTGAAGGCTCTTATGGGTGATTCTTCGGACAATATTCCGGGAGTTCCAGGTATCGGGGAAAAGACTGCAATGTCCATTATTTCCAAATACCATTCTATTGAGAATGCTTATGAACATGTGGAGGAATTGACTCCTGCTAAGGCAAAGAACAGTCTCAGGGAGAATTATGATCTTGCAAAGCTGAGCAAGGTTCTTGCAACAATAGAAACTGACGCACCGGTGGAATTTAACATAGAGGACAGTGCTATAGGTAATATTTTCACGAAAGAAGCGTATGAATTATTTACCAGATATGAATTAAAAAGTCTTCTCAAATACTTTGATAAGTCATCCTTTGAGCAAAAAGACATTCCGGAAGAAATTATAATAATAAAAGATTATTTTGAAGTGGATAAAGTATTTGAAGCCTGCCGGGTAAAAGGAAAATGCGGAATCTCAATAGCAAAGGGCGACGTTTTTGCCGGTGTGGCAATCTGCTATAAGCCTGACAGTGTAACATTTATTTCGTGTGAGGGTCTTATTACCGAAGAATACCTTGTATCAAAAATAAAAGAGCTTGACTGCGAAATATACACTATCAACCTTAAAAATCATCTTGAATATTTTACAGATTCATACAAGGACAAAATACACGACATTGCGATAATGGCATATCTTCTTAATCCTCTTTTGCAGGAATATGAATATAACGATATAGCTAATGATTTTATGGGTATTACTGTAGAAGGCCGCAGTGATATTATCGGTAAAAATAAGGTCTCTTCATATCTTACAGACGGATTTGATAAGATTGTAAAGTTATTTGCACTTGAGGCTTATGTTGCTTTTAATTCCTTTGATGAGGCAATGAAAAGGCTTAGAGAAACAGATATGGAAAAAGTATATCATGACATTGAACTGCCTGTTATCTATGTTCTGAAAAGTATGGAAAAATACGGAATTGCAGTCAATAAGGACGCCTTAAAGCAATATGGAGATGAACTTTCCGTTAAAATAAAGGATTTGGAGCAAAGTATTTATAAAGAAGCGGGTACTGAATTTAATATCAATTCCCCAAAACAGCTTGGAGAAGTGCTTTTTGAAAAATTAAACCTTCCATGCGGGAAAAAAACAAAAACAGGTTATTCTACTTCGGCAGATGTGCTTGAAAAGCTTTCAGCAGATTATCCGATTGTTGACAGTATACTTGAATACAGAACACTTGCCAAATTGAAATCAACATATGCCGACGGACTTGCGGAATATATTGTAGACGGAAGAATACACAGTACATTTAACCAGACAATAACAGCAACGGGAAGAATAAGCAGTACAGAGCCTAATCTCCAGAATATACCTATACGAATGGAGCTTGGCAGAAAGATAAGAAAAGTATTTGTGCCGGAAGATGGTTTTATTTTTATGGATGCCGACTACTCCCAGATAGAATTGAGGCTGCTTGCACATATGTCAGGTGATGACACGCTGATTGAAGCATACAACGAAGACCGGGATATCCATAAAATTACGGCATCTAAAGTATTTAAGACGCCTTTGGACGAGGTAACACCAAGACAAAGAAGCAATGCAAAAGCCGTTAATTTCGGAATTGTATATGGAATAAGTTCTTTTGGTTTAAGCAGGGATTTAAGTATTTCCAAAAAAGAAGCCAAAGAGTATATAGATGAATATTTTAATACCTACAAGACACTTAAAAACTACCTTGACAACCTTGTGAAAAGTGCCAAAGAAAACGGATATACAAAGACCATATACGGAAGAAGGAGACCTGTTCCTGAATTATCCTCAGGTAATTTTATGCAGAGGCAGTTTGGCGAGAGAATTGCAATGAACAGCCCATTACAGGGAACTGCTGCCGATATAATTAAAATTGCAATGATTAATGTATACAAACGTCTTAAGAATGAAAGACTTGAGTCAAGACTTATTTTACAGATTCATGATGAATTGCTTATTGAGACCAAAATCGGAGAAGAGGAACAGGTCCGTAAAATATTATCTGAAGAAATGGTTAATGCGGCAACGCTCAGGGTACCGCTTGCAATTGATATTCATAGCGGAAAAGACTGGTACGAGGCAAAATAATATGAAAATAATCGGAATAACCGGCGGCGTGGGAGCAGGAAAATCCTGCGTTCTTGCCGCTTTAAAGAAAATGTGTAATTGTGATATCGTAATGGCAGATGATGTAGCAAGACGGATTATGGAAAAGGGCAGAATACTTACGGCTAAGGCTTACGAACTTTTCGGAGAAAATGCATATAATGAAGACGGTACACTCAATAAAGAACTGCTGTCCGGTGTTATATATAACAATCCATCAGTGAAAAAACAATGGGAACTTGCGGTACATCCTGCAACCAACGCGAAAATTAAAGAACTGATTCTTGAAGCAGATGCAAAGGGCAGGGATTATATTTTTATAGAAGCAGCACTTCTTATCGAAAATAATTATGATAAAATATGTGATGAAATATGGTATGTATATGCTGATGAAGCGACCAGAAGAGAAAGACTTTTAACTGAACGCGGTTATTCTGAAGAAAAGATAAAAACAATATTTAAAGACCAGTTAAAAGACGATGAATTCAGAAAACATTGCAGTTTTGTAATAAATACAGGCGGAAGTTTTGAAGACACGGCAGAACAGCTTCAAAACAAGCTGGAAGAATATAAACAATTATGATATAATATACGTTTAGAGAAATGTATCAGTGAAAGGAATTGCGGATAATATGTCAGAAATCAAATGCCCGGATAATTATGTTTTTGGCCTTGATATAGGAACGAGAAGTCTGGTTGGAACAATCGGATATGAAGATTCGTATGGATTTCATATTGTTGCCATGGAAGTGATGGAGCATGCGACAAGAGCCATGCTTGACGGACAGGTTCATGATATTAGTGTTGTCGGGGAAGAAATTAAACAGGTAAAAGAAAAACTTGAAAGAAAGATTAACAGAAAATTATCCGGTGTTTGTATTGCAGCGGCGGGAAGAGTGTTAAAAACCGTAACAGTAGAGGCTGATATGAAAATAGACCCGGAAGTGAAAATATCAAGCGAAGATATTTATTCCCTTGATTTAAACGGTGTAGACCTTGCTCACAGGCAGGTATGCGAGACTGTAACGGATGTTAATTACTACTGTGTAGGGTATACCCCTGTCAAATATTATCTTAACGGTTATGAGATAACTAACCTTGAAGGACATAAGGGTTCGGAAATATCCGTGCTTCTTCTTGCAACATTTTTGCCTGAAGAGGTAGTAGACGGATTATATGCGGCAGTTGAGATTGCGGGACTTGAAGTTGCCAACCTTACACTTGAGCCAATTGCTGCCATGAATGTTGCAATTCCTGAGAATTTCAGATTGCTTAATATCGCACTTGTTGATGTTGGTGCAGGTACATCGGATATATGTATAACAAAGGACGGAAGTATAATTGCTTACGGAATGATACCATGCGCCGGAGATGAAATATCGGAAACAATCGCAAAACATTACCTTGTAGACTTTGCGACAGCGGAAAAAATTAAAATCGGAGCAGGAAAAAAATCAAAAATTACATATAAAGATGTAATGGGAATCAAAAATACAATTATGCCTGACGATGTAAGGGCACTTACGGAACCGGTTGTAAACAGGATAACCTGTGATGTGGCAGATAAGATAAAAGAACTTAATGGCGGCAAAACTGTTAATGCAGTATTTGTTGTCGGTGGAGGCGGGAAAAAAAACGGGGTTTAAAAA
>ERZ780101.118-NODE-118-length-14635-cov-4.53808_pt1 | contig 14635 bp, 6 predicted proteins | sample MGYA00433085_ERZ780101 | MGnify/ENA primary metagenome ERZ780101 (study PRJEB29588, sample SAMEA1970465) | human gut metagenome | biome: human gut; feature: human-associated habitat; material: faeces | place: Denmark | collected 2008/2010 ... | reverse complement strand
GTATTAACAATCATAACAAGAAAGATATGGCAAAAAGTGTTTTAGACGGAACTGACCTTATCCTTTCCATGGGTACCAATGCCCTCGGCTTTTCCACTGGTTGTAAGGTGTCCACATCAGCGGAGACCGGTGAACGTGTGACTAAAGAGGCTTCTGGTGGCAAGTGGAAGGAGTCTTACATCAAGAGTTTCTCCGAACAGATTACCGCCGATGGTGTTGTACTTACTGACGGCACGGATGAGGTGCCATCGTATGACCAGTTGAAGGACGCAATGCTTAAGGGTGAGCCAGTGGAGGCAGCGTACAATCTGCGTGAAGGAGACAAACGCACAGGTAAAGCCACTGGCGGATATAAAGGCAAGTATCTGATTACCTCTCTTGACCTTGACGCACAGGCTGGTGACGATGCCAAGTATTCAATCACGCTTCAGAACTGCGGCAAGGTGGATAAAGTGGGTACGGGTATCACAGACACCACTCAGCAGACTGAATAACAACATCGCGTATGAAAAAGACAAAAATCAAGGTTGGCGACAAGGAGTTCCCTTGCCGTGTGACCATGGGCGCAATGGTGCGCTTCAAGAATGAGAGCGGTAAGGACGTGAGCAAGCTGGAGAAAACCAATATCTCCGAGCTGGTACTGTTTGTTTACTGCTGCGTGAAAAGTGCGTGCAATGCTGACAAGGTGGAGTTTGACTACGACTTCCAGAGCTTTGCTGACCTTATGGAGCCCGACGCAGCGAACTCCTTCTACGAGGATATGGGCGGTGAAGAAAAAAAAACGACCAACCAGGCGGAAAAGAAGTAAGCGTCGAGGAACTGTTGGGTATGGCATTGGGGTGCATCGGGATGAGCAGAGAAGACTTTGAACGATGTACCCCTTTTGAGTTTTACAAGGCATGGGAGCGATGGGCGGAAGCCAAGCGCGATGCGGAGCGCAACGAGTGGGAACGCACAAGAGTGTTGGCGCTCTTTGCCATCCAACCCTATGCAAAAAGCAATCTTCAAGCGCATGACGTTCTACCGTTCCCTTGGGATGAAAAGCAGGAAGAAAAGCGTGAGGAGGTGAGCAAGGACGAGTTCAATGCACGCTTTGAGGCAGCCAAGAAACGTTACGGACTGAAATAAGAAAAGACAATGGCAAAAGCAGTAGAATTTAGAATAAACATCAAGAGCGAGGACGGCGGTGTTCTGAAACGTCTGACAGTGGAAGCCGACGGTCTTGACGACATACTCTCCGAGGTGGGGAATACCGCTGTGGCCACTGGCAACAGACTGCGCGAGATGGCAGACAAGAGCCTCGTGTTCGATACAGCCGTCCGCTCGATCCGCGACCTCAGCGACATGGTGGGAGGACTTGCCGAGCCTTTCGACAGTTTTGAGACCGCCATGCGCAGTGCCAACACCATGGCAGGAAAAAGTGGGGACGAGTTTGAAGCACTGACTGGTCAGATAACGGAACTGAGCAAGAACATACCGCTTGCGCGTGAGGAACTTGCCAACGGCTTATACCAGGTTATATCCAATGGCGTGCCCGAGGATAACTGGATAGAGTTCCTCAACAAATCAAGCCGTAGTGCGGTTGGTGGTATTGCGGACTTGGGAGAGACGGTGACCGTTACTTCCACGCTCATCAAGAACTATGGTCTGGAATGGGATCAAGCAGGAAACATCCAAGACAAGATACAGATGACGGCCAAGAACGGTGTGACCAGCTTTGAGCAGTTGGCGCAGGCATTGCCCCGTGTGAGTGGTAGTGCATCTCAGCTTGGTGTCTCCATGGACGAACTGATGGCAGTGTTCGCCACTACAACGGGTGTGACTGGTGACACGGCGGAAGTATCCACTCAGTTGGCTGCCGTGCTCAACTCACTCATCAAGCCATCTGCGGAAGCTACGAAAGCGGCCAACGAGATGGGCATCGGTTTTAATGCAGCCAGTATTCAGGCTGCTGGTGGTTTAGAGAACTTCCTGCTCGGTTTGGATGCAAGCATACAGGAGTATTCGGCAAAGACAGGACAGTTGAGTCAAACCATTTATGGACATTTGTTCGGCAGTGCAGACGCAATGCGACTACTCGGTTCGCTGACTGGCGAACAAAAGGAAAAGTTTTCGCAGAACATTGGAGCGATGGCAAACTCCGCAGGAGAGATAGACGCAGCCTTCGACAATATGGCATCGACTGGAGAGAGCCTACGTCAGACGCTCGCTAACCAGATGCACGCCATGATGGATTGGGCAGGCTCAATAGCCAGTACTTCCGCACCTTATGTGGAATGGATAGCTAATAGCGGCATCGCCCTCATGAGTATGGTGCAGCTCAGCGGTGGCATCAAAACTGTGGTGGCAGGACTGAAAGCTGTGAAGGTGGCTACGCTTGCGCAAGCAGCTGCAGCAAAGGTAGTGGCTGTCGCATCCAACATTTGGAAGGTGGCACAGATTGCCCTGAACTTTGTGCTCAGTGCCAACCCCATCGGTATTGTCGTGATGGCTATAGCGGCACTTGTGGGTGCATTGATAGCGGCGTACAATAACTGTGAGACCTTTCGCAATATCTGTGATGCTGTATGGGCAGCGGTGAAGAAAATTGCATCAGCCGTATGGGACTTTCTTGTCAAGGCATTCGAAAAAGCGAGTGCCGTAATAAAGAAGGCATGGGAATGGGTGAAGAAGTTCTTCGGCATAAAGGACGAGACCACAGCAAGGCAGACGGCAGATTTGGAGAAAAACACAAAGGCCACGCAAGCGAACACCAAGGCAAAGGCTGCGAACGCCCAGACCGCCTTGAAGAACAATAAGAAACAGAACGCCCCCTCAACAGACAGCGGAAACGGCAGTGGTAAATCGGGGAACCAGGACAAATACAGCGGAAAGAAGCTTATCGCCAATGCCACGAGTTACAAGGAACTTGGCAACAACATCCAGTACTACCAGAACAAACTGGAAACTGCCAACGGAACGGACACCAAGACCATTGCGCTTTATGCAAAGAAAATCGCAGCCTTGCAAAAGCAGCAGGATGCGATAACGCAGTTGCAGGATGCGGCAAGCCGTCCCACCGAACTGAAAACCCTGAAGGACATCGATGCAGAAATCACTTATCAACAGGGATTGAGGGAGAAAGCCTCTGCCGATGAACTTGCAGTAATCGATGCTGAAATACAGCGTTTGAATGACCTTAAAACGGCGTTTGAACGCAGTTCGCATGTTGATGTCGGTTTAGACAAGATACAGACATACCGCCAGCTTGAAAAAGAGCTGCAGTATTATACAGACTTGTTGAAAACCGCTACAGAGACAGAGCGCATCGAGATACAGAAGCAGATAAATGCCCTTAACGACCTGAAGAAGAAATGGGACGATACTCTTGATGAACTGAAGAGGCCGGAGGACATCTCCCGACTGAACACCATCCGTTCGCTGGATGATGCCATCAGCTACTACCAGACCAAGCAGAAGAACGCCAGCGCATCGGAGATTGACGACATACAGCGCACGGTGTTGGAACTTGAGAAGAAACGCGATGCCATGAAGCAGCTCACACGCATTCCCGAAATGGAGGAAGAAGTGGCGAAGCTCGACAGTATGGAGGGCAAGACGCTGACCCTCGAACTGAAAACCATTGGGCTTGACGGTGTGAAGAAACGCATCAAGGAGCTCCAGGATATGTTGGCTGACACGAAAAGTCCTATGGACGAGTCGCAGCGAGCCTCCATACAGAAGCTCATCGGCAGTTATGAGGATTACGAGAAGCGCATCCGCAAAAGCAATGTCACGTTAGGTAAGTCGTGGAGCACGGTCAAGGGTGTGGGCAATGGTGTCACCTCGCTCACCGATGCGCTGCAAGGCAACCGTGACGCATGGTCCACGATTACTGGCGTTGTCGATGCTGCCATTCAGATATATGAGGGCATCAACGGCATCATTTCAATTATTCAGGCCTTGACCGCCGTAACAGGTGCCTCCAATACTGTGACCGCTGCAAGTGGAGTGGCAGCGACCACAGCTGCTACGGCAAAAGTAGCGGCAGCCCCTGCAGAGGTGGCGGCATCGGTAGCTACGATGGCGGCAGTAAAGGCAGAGGCAATGGCGTACCGCGAACTTGCAGCTTCAGAGTTTATGGCTGCACACGCTTACATTCCGTTTGCTGGTGCTGGCATCGCAGCTGGATTTATAGCCATGATGCAAGGGCTTGTTGCTTCGGTTGCCGTGACACCATTCGCCAACGGCGGTATTGTGTATGGCCCGACCTTGGCGCTGATGGGCGAGTATGCTGGAGCGAAAAGCAACCCGGAGGTGATAGCACCGCTGAACAAATTGAAGTCGCTTATCGGTAATAATGGTGGCGGAGGTGGCGGCGTGTACGAGCTGAAGGTTAAAGGCAGAGACCTTGTGGCGGTGCTTGCCAACGAGACGAGAATAAATAGAAAAGGAACAAACATCAAAATATAAGGAGCATGTATCTGCACGGACATTTTTACAACCAAAGGGAAGAGCGCATCGAGGTGCATATACTGACTGGTGGTGACCGTACTAAGGAAACTGTCATTGGTGAGAAGAATGGGGAACTGTCGTTTACTGATGATCCAGTGGAACTGACGAGTCAAGTGAACGATACGTTTGACCACTTGCTCTGCCAGCAGGCTACTGTACGCCTTCTGGCGCGGAACTTCGTGCCGGACTTCTTTTGTGCCTCATGCCGTGACGCTGTGGTGAACATCTACCGTGAGGGGGAATGTCTCTTTGCCGGGTTTATCGAACCGCAGAGCTATTCGCAGGGCTACAACGAGGAGTTTGACGAGATAGAGTTGAGCTGCATCGATGCGCTGACGGCATTGCAATATGCTAAATATCGTGATGTCGGCTCGCTCGGTGTACTGTATAATGTGGTAAAGGCGGAGGCGGAACAGCGCACATTCTTGGCGATGCTGAAAGAGATATTGGGCGGAGTGACGGCTGAGCTTGACATCGTGGGTGGTAATGCCATGCACTACCTATACGATGGGAGTAAGGCTGTGGATGATTTGGCTGGTAACCATTATGCGATATTCGGGCAGCTGACGGTGAGCGAGTTGCTTTTTCTTGGTGATGAGGAGGATGACGTATGGCAGCAGGATGAGGTGTTGGAGGAGATACTGAAGTACCTGAACCTCCACATCGTGCAGGATGGGTTCACGTTTTATCTGTTCTCCTGGGAGAGCGTGAAGGGCGACGAACGCATCTACTGGCGAGATTTGCTGACTGGCGCAAGCGTGACGACGGCCCGGCAGACAACGGACATCGTGACAGGTTTGGTGACAGACACGGATACGACGATAAGCGTAGGGGAGGTGTACAATAAAATTATGCTGACTGCCAAGGTGGAGAGTATGGAGAGTGTGATAGAGAGTCCGCTTGACAACGATCTTCTGAAAAGTCCCTTCAGCAACAAGCAGAAGTACATGACGGAATACAGCAGTGATGGTGAGGGTTCGAAAGCAATAAATGCCTTTGACGCAATGACTCACGGACAGGAAACCTCCTATAGTGGTGGTTGTGTAACTGACTGGGATGTGCAGATGATGAACAACAGTCAGTGGCTGTTCCCAAAGAGCGGGAGCGGTAACCTGATGGAGGAATACTGTAGTGAGGGGCGAAACCAACATATACTGCCGAACTGGTTGGCGAAGAACCAGGGTGCTGCCATCATGGCACTTGGTAAGGTGGAGAAGAAAACGGACGGAAAGGACAACTCTCCGACATCGAAAGTGGAAATGACGAACTACCTGGTAGTGAGTGTGAACGGCAACTGTGATGACAAGGAGGCAACTACCTATCCTAATACGAACTCGCTAAAGGCAGGCATACCGAGGGCAGTGTATAACGGTAGCATGACTGGTGGTGTCTTTTCGCCTACAGACGAGGGCACGACGAACTACATCGTGTTGAGCGGAAAACTGGTGCTGAACCCAGTGATGGCATTGACGGACACCTACAAAGCAATATACAACTATGACGGTGGAATATGGGGAAACATTTTTTCAGGTATCAATAAATGGTCGGGCATGACGGTACCGAGCCGAAACAACGGTGACGGGCGATACTACACGCAGCAGTGGTGGAAGGCGGCAACGCCTAACGAGACCGTGGTATGGGATATGGAAACGGCGCACGGCTTTGTTCCGTTCACAGATACCGGTCCTCAGTTGTATGAGTTCAAGTATAGTGCCATCGGAGACGGCAGCGACCATATATCAAAGGTGGGTATGCTGGCATGTATGCTGATAATAGGAGATAAGTGCGTTGTGGAAAAAGGCACGGAAGGACAGGTGACGGACTTCGAATGGCGGAAGTACAAAACGCTGGAGGAGTGTTCCAATGAGGACGAATACTACCAGCAGTGTTTCACGATAGGTTTTGACCCGAAAATCGGTGACAAGATAGTTGGTACCAAGTTCGATTTGCAAAACAACGTGAACTATGAGCTCGGCATCGATGCAGAGGGTATAGCGATACCAATCAAAAAGGCAGATAAAGTGAGCGGTAGGGTAAAGTTTATAATCCTGGGACCAGTGAACGCATTGTGGGACGTGGTGACGAGACGGCACAAGACGTGGTTCAGACACACGAAATGGAACAGTACAACGATACCACTGCTGGCACACGTGAGCAGCATCATGGTGGAGCAGTTTGAAGTGAAGATATATAGCGACAACGGACTGGTGAACAACACTGGTGATAATGACCTCGTTTACATGAGCGACACGAAGGAGAGTTTTGTGAACGTGAAGGATGACATCGAAATGAAGATAAACTCAGCACTGACAGCAGCGGAGTGCCAGGCTTTGGACGTGACGGACAGCGTGAAGATGAGCACCCCATTGAACACGTTGACAGGAGAGGGACTGTTGGCGGTATATGACTATTCGAGGGGTATGAGCGCTAAGCCTGAGCAGTTGTATGTGGACTACTATTACAAAGAGTGGCATGCACCAAGGGTTGTTATGACGCAGAAGTTGACGGATACAGATGGTGGCATCGTGAGTTTGTTCGCTCACTATCGCCATCCCATGATGGATAAAACCTTCTTCGTGCAGGGCATCAGTCGCAACCTTGAGGAAGGATATGCAGAAATGACACTTAAGGAGATTGAGCAATGATAGACATCAAGGTAATAAAGAAACCAAAAAACGAGGGCAGTGCGTCGGCACTGAGAACGAGCGGCACCGCTTATGGTGGCATGGCTGTGAAGGAGGCTGCGCATGCGGCCAAGGCGGACATCGCAGAACTGGCGAAGGAAGCAGTCCATGCCAAGGACAGCGATCATGCGGTGGAAGCAGACCACTCTAAGGAGGCAGACCATGCTGTGAACGCAGATGAGTCACAACATGCACTGGAGGCGGACCACGCCAAGGAAGCAGACAATGCAGACGAGTGGGATTACCATGAGTTTGATGATTATCTGAATCAGCCAGTGAGAAAGACTGATGATGTGACCTTTGACTCCGTGACCTCGGACAGCATAAGGAGCGCTGGGCAGTTTGTGGACGGACTGCTGGGCTCAGGGTTCCAACTGTGGAAAGGTGAGGATGGGCGCACCTATCTGACGGTGGATAAACTGACGGTGAGGCAGACGATGGCCGTGTTGGAGCTGCTCATCGAGAAGGTGAGGAGCGTGGGCGGTCAGATATGCGTGAGCGCGGCCAACGGACGCATCAAGACCGTGGAGGAATCGGGCGAGCACTATCTGATCACCTTCGAGCAGGAGAATATGTTTGTACAGCACGACCTGGTGCGCTGTCAGACATTCACGGGCAAGGACATGCGGAGCTACTGGGTGGAGGTGGCTGACGTGACGACGGACGGCATAGTGGTGGCGAAGGAGGAGTTTGAGGGCGTGGAACCCAAGGAGGGTGATGAGTGTGTGCTGATGGGCAACACGGCGAACACCGATCGCCAGAATATGGTGCTCATATCGGCCACCGAGGACGGTCAACCGAGAGTGGATGTGATGGACGGCGTGAGTGGCAAGACCTTTGACAAAGCTTTGCGTGCAAGGCTCGGTAACCTGGACGGCATCAAGGATGACAAGTTTCCGGCAGACCGCCAACCACGGGGCAACGGCCTGTATGCAGACAACGCCTATATGAAGGGAACCTTCGTGCTGGAGACTGGTGAGGACGTGAAGACTCGTTTTGAGATAACCGAAGGCAAGGTGCAGAGTGCTATCGACAGCGTGAGGAACGATTTCCTAAGCGAGAAGGGCTATCTGAACAACCCGACGTTTGCATCGGGACTGGAGAAGTGGAACTCGGAGAATGAGACGGTGTTCTTTCTCGTCGGCAACAGGTGGATATGGGCCAACGGCGCAGCACTATCGAAGAAGGGTGACGGTGCGAGCGTGGTGACAGACATGGGACGCAAGGTGGTGCGGATACGCAACAAGTATATCCGACAGAAGCATGAGAATCTGCGCTTTGTGCCGACCTTTCCGACAAACAGCGCCGGAAAGAAGGACGCCTTGCCAGTGTATCTGAGTTTCTTTTATCGTTGCGCAAAGTCTGGCACGCTGAAGATATGTTTTGAAAATGTTGACAAAACGGGGTTTGCGGACTTCAACAGTATGGAGGTAAGCGAGGAAATCGCTGCTACCGGCGGCTATGTGCAATACACCTGCAGCGGACTGTGGAACGGCACGGGCGACTTCAAGCTGGCGTTTGACGGCGACATCTATCTGTATATGCTTGTGCTGAGCACAGACAAGATTGAGGCGCTGACGTACAAGTACAAAACGCTGTTTGAGCAGTCGGAGCGACTGGTGAAAATATCGGCAGCCGTGTATGACAAGGACGAGCGGGCATTGGAAGAGACGGGCTTAATCGTTACCTCCAAGGTGTCGGGGCTGTATGCAATCGATGTGGATGGCAACCTGAAATCCTTTGTCGGTGCCGGTCAGGACGGTGTGAAGATAAAGGCATCAAACATACAGCTGGAGGGACTTGTAACCGCCAATAATAATTTCAAAATACTGGAAGATGGTAGTATTGAGACAATCAAGGCTACTATCGAACAGTCATTATTGAGAGACGTAAGAATAAACGGAGCTATCCGTACCCCATTTAGAGACGGTAATTATGCACTTTCGGCAGATGGCCCGATAGTTGTTTCGACGTTCGGCCTACAGAACAATAACAATATAATCATACCGGGAGGTGGGGGCGGTTGGTACACGGCATTTACCGTTCCCTTCTCTTCTGATTTTAACGGATTCCGCGCGATGATCCTGAATTATCATTGGAATAACGAACTGACAGCTGGACCAATTGCAGCAACGGCTCCATCCGGTTTTTATTTCTATGAAGATGGTGAACCGTTGACCACCCTTATTGTAAACGCATACGAAGCTGTTGAAATGATAGGTGTTGGAGATGGGGAGACGTTTAAGGGGTGGCTTGTATTGAACAGACGCTTGTTCAACTACGGAGATGCTTCCGGATCACTCAAAAGCATCGGTGAAGGTTTTGACTTGAAAGCGTTGTACCTTGGAAAGGTGGAATTTACCAATGGCACTCCGAGCCTTGTAAGGCAGAAGCGATGGAACAGGAATATATATGATAACGAAAATATAAATCTATATATATCCTATCCTTCGAAAGGAGACAAGTATGTGACAGTACACTTTCCCAGCGGTACATTTTCCTCTGCAGACAAGTACGAGGTGATGCTGACTGGCTTTAACGATGCAGGTGCGAATATATACGCTTGTGTGTCCGCAAAAACTGCTGACTCTTTTACCGTCTATACGGGTGATGACGAGACCTTCAATGCTGGCGGTTTTACCTTTATGGTACTTGGTACATGGTTTTGGACTTAAAGAATAAAGATATGAAAAGATTGAATTTTAAGGAATTCGGCATATATACCGGAATTTGCAAGAAAAACCGGCAAATCGGTGATGCCCGTGAAAGTTTTGCCGATTTGCTGTATCTGCATGCTAATGGTATCCGTGCCCATGCCCTTGCCTTAAAGATATTTAGGAGCGAGGGACTTGTGGAATATTCGGACGAGGAAATCGCCCTGATCCGGGAAACGGCGTACAAGTATTGTCTGCCCAACTTTATAGACGGGCTTGAAGATCAGTTGAACAATAATCAAAACAACGGATGATATGACAGAAGAAGAGAAAAAGGAACTGGTCCAGGATGTGGTGAACCAGATAAAGACTGACAGCCAGAGTGTGGATGAACTGGAAACGGTGAGCACGCTGGATGGTGTTGTGAGTCTCCCAGCCATGAGAGGCGATACGGTGGTGAGCGCTCCGCTGAAACTGCTGTCGAAACCTGCGGAGGATGCAGCAGCTGTCGCCAAGGCTTCTGCTGCTGTGGCTGACGCATCGGCAAAGAAAGCAGATACGGCAACAGCAACAGCGAAGACAGCGGCCCAAACCGCCAACGATGCGGCAAGCAAGGCCACGGATGCCGCCCAGAAGACCAACGCTGCCGTGACAAAGGCAGAGAGCGTGGAATCGGAGTACAAGGACACGGCACTGGCTGCGAGGAACGGCGCGACAGCGCGGTTTGACGGGCTTGTGGAAGGCGTGGAGGGACAGCTTGTATCTTATCCGCAGATAGACGGTGTGTACTATGACACGGTGAACAAAGCCTTCCGCGGAAAGAAGGGCGACGGATACTGCAACAACTGGCCTGGTGCAGACATGTACATGAACGATGTGCGCACGGAGGTACTGAAGGACAAGGCGTATGTGTGCGGCGGCGTGGTGTATGTGTGGAGCGATGAGGACGAGAACCTGGTGGAGATAAGCGGAAGCGGCGGTGGCAACACCTATAACGTGACGGAGCAGGTTCCGCTGGAGAGCGGATACTATACGCTTGAGACCGCCATAGCAGCCGTGGAAGGAAAGGCACGTGCGAAGGGACGCTGCATCACCTACGAGACGGCACAGGGCAAATGGGAGACCAAGCAGTTCAAGGGCACGAACATCGAGAGCTGGGAGCAGGCGGCGAGCTGGGAGGACTTTGGCGGCGACGGCATGGTGAAGAGCGTGACGCTGAACGGCAAGAAGCTGGAGCCTGGCGAGGACGGCAACGTCGTCATCACCATCAGCGAGACTGAGGTGGACGAGAGCCTGAATGTAAGTTCGACGAACCCGGTGCAGAACGCGGCGGTGGCGGCGAAGCTGATGGAGATAGAGGCGAGCACCGTCTTGGGCATGAACGCCGAACTGAGTGACGACGGCAGCAGCGTGCGCCTGGCACTGACCAACAAGAGCGGTGCGGAGATAGCGTCTGCGGACATTCCGGCAGGAAGCGGCGGTGGAGGCGGTGACGCTTCGACCACGAAAATCGTGCTGGATGCAGCCGTCAGCAAGACCATCATCAAGGAAGGTGACAGCGCGATGCTGACATGGACGTATGACCACCAGTACAGCAGCGGTGACGAGAAAGGCACATCCACGGGCCAGAAGGCAACAGTCAGCATTGAGATGAAGAGGGGCGCGACCGTGATGTATGCAGACACGCAGCATGATGTGAGCAAGGGAACCTATACCCTGGATCTGACGAAATACCTGCTGCTCGGAACGACAGACATCTATGTGAGGGCTACCACAACCGACCCGACCACCGGCAAGACACAGACGAGGCAGAGCTATGTGAGCGTGAAGGCTGTGACCCTTGCGCTGAGCAGCAGCTTCAACATAGCCGAGTGTGTCGCCAAGGGCGGCTACGGCGTGAGCGAGGCGGTGAGCATCCCCTTTGCGGTGAGCGGAAGCGGCGACAAAACCGTGACGCTGTATCTGGACGGACACCAGTGGGACTCGCAGACGGTGAAAAGAAGCGGCACGACGAACGGCAGTTTCTCCTTGTCGATGTCGGGAGTGAGCATCGGACGGCACACGGTGCAGATCGTCGCCGAGATGGAGGCGAGCTCGGAGCTGACGCTGAAGAGTGAGAGCATCTACTTTGACATTCTGAAGGCCGGACATAACGCCCCGTATATCGGCACGAAGCTGACCTTCGGTGACGGACGCATTTTTGCGGACGACCATCTGACCCCGACTATTAAAACCGGCCAGTATGAGCAGGTGAGATTTGACTTCGTGGCGTATGACCCGACAGCGACCCCTGCAAGCATGAGCGTGTGGAGGGACGGCATAAGGACACAAACGGTGAGCGTGCCGAGAACGGTGCAGACCTACACGAACCGTTTCCTGGAGAAAGGCGCGGTTGCGATGGTGCTGAAGTGCGGCACGACCGAATACAAGTTCAATGTGAACGTGACGGAGAGCGGCATCGACCTTGGCGAGGCGACATCGGGACTGGTGCTGAAGCTGACGGCAGCGGGCAGGAGCAATGCGGAGAGCAGTCCTGCGGAATGGCGTTATAACGACGTTCAAACGGCGTTTGAAGGCTTTGACTGGCAGAGCAACGGCTGGACGGGTGACGCGCTGAAACTGACGAACGGTGCGAACATCGAGATAGGCTGTAAACCATTCGGCAACGATGCTACGACCACTGGTGCGACTTACGAGATGGAACTGACCTGCACCAATGTGACCGACCGCAAGGGCACGGTGGTGGACTGTATGGCCGGCAATGTCGGTTTCAGACTGACCACGCAGGAGGCGCTGATGCGCACGGGCGCAGGCTCGGAAGTGGGCACGAAGTTCGCGAGCGGCATGACACTGAAGATAGCCTTCGTGGTCCAGGAGAAGAAGGGCAACCGGCTGATGGAACTGTATGTGAACGGCATATTGAGCGGTGCAAAGCAGTACGCCCCGACAGACAGCCTTCTGCAGGACGAGCCAGCCAACATCAGGATAACGAGTGAGAGCGCGGACGTGGAGGTAAGGAACCTGCGCATATACAACCGTGCATTGGGCGATGACGAGGAACTTGCCAACTACATGGTGGACCGCCCGACGAGCGATGAGATGGTGTTTCTGTTCGAGAAGAACCAGGTGATGGACGACGAGGGCACTGATGTCGATATAGACAAGCTGAGGGCGATGGGCAAGAGCGTGATGCGCATCGTGGGCGACGTTAACTTAGTGAACCAGACGAACAACAAGAAGTTCGAGGTGCCGGTCGATATATACTTCTATTCGGCCTACGGCAAGGAGTATGACTTCATCATCTACCAGTGCGGTCTGCGCATACAGGGAACATCATCGACGACCTACCCGAGAAAGAACTACCGCATATACTTCTCAAGAGAGAGCAAGTACGGCACGAAGTTGTATGTGAACGGAGTGGAGGTTCCTGACTTCAAGTATTCGTTCAAGCCGGGGGCACGTCCCATTGACATTTTCTGTCTGAAAGCCGACTTCTCGGACTCGTCCTCAACGCACAACCCCGGCGGTGTGCGCATCGTGAACGATATTTGGAAGAAATGCGGCTGGCTGACTCCGCCACAGGCGGCATACAAAGGCAACTACGACGTGAGAATCGGCGTGGACGGTTTCCCTATGGACCTGTTCTATGACAACGACGGGACAGGTGAGAACGTGTACTTAGGCAAGTACAACTTCCTGAACGAGAAGAGCGGCAGCGGCATCATCTACGGCTTTGAGGGTATCGAGGGTTTCAATGACGAAGCAACACTCAATGGTGAACGCAACAAGTGCATCTGTCTGGAGTTTCTGAACAACTCTGAGGCACTGTGTCTGTTCGGTACGAGCAACATGGACTCGTTTGACGACGCACTGGAGTTCCGTTTCAAGGCCGATGACACATGGGCGACGGCGCACGAGGACGACAAGGCAGCTGTGAAACGCCTTTGGGAATGGATTTATTCGTGCAAGGGCAACCCGACAAAGTTCTTGAACGAATATGAGGGCTATTTCGGCAACGACTCGCCCTTTGCATGGTATCTGATAACCGACTACCTGATGGCTGTCGATAACCGCGCGAAGAACATGATGCTCGTGACATGGGACGGCAAGATATGGTACTTCATTCCCTACGACATGGATACCATCTTCGGCGAGCGGAATGACTCGGTGCTGAAGTACGACTACACGATAACGTGGGAGACGATGGACGAGAGCATCGGCTCGTATGCCTTTGCAGGGCATGACTCGGTATTGTGGGAGCTGATGAGAGGCTGCCCCGACAAGTTGCGCGAGGTGGCCGACAAGCTGCGCTCTACCATGTCGTTGGAATATGTGCTGAAAGTGTTCAACGAGAAGCAGATGGGCAACTGGTGCGAGCGCATCTACAACAAGGACGGTATCTATAAGTATATCAAACCGCTCACGGATGGCGTGACGAGTGCTGACGGAACGACCAATTACTACGACTACCTGTACGCGTTGCAGGGCAGCCGGTACGCCCACCGCACCTTCACCATTCAGAACCGCTTCGCCCTGCTTGACAGTCAGTATGTGTGCGGCACATACAGAAAGGACAGCTTTGCGGCCTACTTCGGCTACAAATTTGGCTCGGATAACCGCAAAATAAGAATCACGGCAAGCGAGCGTTACTACTTCGGATACGGCTACACAAGCGGAACGCCTCACCAAAGTGCGGTGCTGGCCGAGGACACGGGTAGCACGGTAAACCTGACATTGGATACAGATCTCATTGTGAACGACCCGCAGTACATCTACGGCGCAAGCCGCATCATGGGGCTTGAC
>ERZ780101.115-NODE-115-length-14809-cov-2.86884_pt1 | contig 14809 bp, 10 predicted proteins | sample MGYA00433085_ERZ780101 | MGnify/ENA primary metagenome ERZ780101 (study PRJEB29588, sample SAMEA1970465) | human gut metagenome | biome: human gut; feature: human-associated habitat; material: faeces | place: Denmark | collected 2008/2010 ... | reverse complement strand
CCTTGTCAACATCATCTTCTTTAGAATAACCATATTCATATTTAAAGCCGAGTTTTTCGTCATTAAGAGCTTTCTTTGCTTCTTCAAGAGTCATTCCGAGAACATCAGGAACTTTTACTTTATCCGATGTATCTTCAATGCTTGTTGTAGGATCATTTTTCTTACCGCTGCTTCCCGAACCGAAATTCTTGGCAATCTTGGTAATCAGAATTACAAGTATTGCAACAATGGCAACTGCAACGGATATGGCAAGTATTGTTATTACCTTATCAATTGTTTTCTTGTTGCCTGCTTCGTCTTCATCTAATTCTTCATCGTCACCATCAATATCATCAAGATTGTCATCGTCACCGTCTTCGTCAATGTCATCTTCCTCTGCAGCTTCGCCAAGGCTGTTCTTTTTATTAACTTCACCGATTGGTGTTGCTTCAATATCCTCAGCTTTGACAGCTGATGATTTTTCAGCTATTTCATTCACTTCATCAGGTGTGATAAGCTTTGTAGGCGCATCGGATGCCAATGGTGCTCCAATTGTAACAAAATCTTCATCAGGTGTTACAAGAGAGCGCTTAAGATCTGCAATAAGATCTGTCATATTCTGATAACGACGTTCTGTACGCTTCTGTGTACATTTAAGAACTATCTTCTCAACACTTACAGGTATCTCAGGAACATATTGTCTTGGTGAAACAATTTCATCCTGAATATGCTGAAGTGCAATTGCTACGGTAGTATCACCTTCAAAAGGTACTCTGCCCGTAAGCATTTCATAAAGTGTTATACCAAAAGAATATATATCACTCTTCTCATCACTGTATCCGCCTCTTGCCTGTTCAGGTGAAATATAGTGAACAGAACCCATAACCGATGAATTAATAGTGTTGGAAGAAGCAGCTCTTGCTATACCGAAATCGGTTACTTTAACTTTGCCTTCCTTAGAAATTATAATATTCTGTGGCTTAATGTCCCTGTGGACAATGTTATGCTTATGGGCAGCGTCAATTCCCTGTGCTACCTGGATTGCAATGCTTACCGCTTCCCTTACGCCAAGAACACCTTTTTTTTCTATGTATTTCTTAAGCGTAATACCTTCCACAAGTTCCATTACAATGTAATATATGCCATTCTCTTCTCCTACATCGTATACATTAACGATATTGGCATGCATAAGGCCTGCCGCAGCCTGTGCCTCAGCCTTGAATTTAGATACAAATGTCTTATCTTCGCTGTACTCAGGCTTGAGCACCTTGATTGCAACATAACGATTTAATTTGTGACATTTTGCTTTATATACATCAGACATTCCTCCCGAACCGATTCGTTCAAGAATTTCATATCTTTCTGCTATAAACATTCCTTTTCTTAACATATTTCCTCCTAAATTATGGTTCTATAATAATTACTGAAATATTATCTTTGCCACCATTCTGATTAGCCATCATAACAAGTTTATCTGCTTTATTCATAATATCATCATGGCCTGACATAACCGACTCAATTTCTTTATCGGTTACCATATTGGTAAGACCGTCTGTACACATAAGGATACGGCTGTTATCTTCTATCTCTATCTCAAAGAAATCCGGTATAACGTTCTCAGCTCCTCCAAGTGCTCTTGTTATGACATTTTTATATTCATTGGTTCTGGCATCCTCTCTGTTAAGTGTACCCATCTGAACCATCTCTTCTACATATGAATGATCTCTTGTTACCTGCTTTAATTCCCTGTCGGCAAGATAAAGCCTGCTGTCACCGATATTGGCAACATACATGGACCTGCCGTATATTACAGCCACAACAAAGGTAGTTCCCATTCCTCTGTAATCCTCTGATGTGGAGGCTAACTTTAACAACTCTTCATTTGTATGATTTATTGCATCGGACATTATCTGCACAGGCTTAGATGACACGGAATTCTTAACACAGTCAATAAATGTGTTGACGGAAAACTTAGAGGCAAGATCTCCTGCCTTATGTCCTCCCATTCCATCAGCAACTATAAACAGGTTCGGCAGGTTACCTACCGGTTTCACCGTTGAAAAAACATAGTCCTGATTCATATTTCTCTGTCTGCCCACATCCGTTAATGCGTATGCGTTCATTAATTAAGCTCCTTTATATTCGTCACTATGTTATTAAAATTGCATTTTATCCCATTCATTCTATCACAAGGATAAAAAAAGTACAACAAGTTAAATTTTAGCAGCATTATCGTCCATATATCTTTTGCGAAGCTGTCCGCAGGCTCCGTCTATATCTCTTCCCATCTCCCTGCGCACCGTAACCTGAATCCTGTTTTTTTCAAGGATATCTTTGAACTTCTTAATGCTCTTTGTATCCGACTGCCTGTAGTCTCTTTCCTTAATGGGATTAACAGGAATCAGATTTATGTGGCAGTTCATTCCTTTTACCAGGTCTGCCAGTATCAAAGCATGTTCGCTCCCATCATTTTCGCCTTTTACAAGACTGTATTCAAAAGTTATCCTTCTGCCTGTCTTTTCAATGTAATAACTGCAGGCATCCATAATTTCACTTATGGAATATTTATTGGCAACCGGCATTAATTTTTTGCGCATCTCATCCGTTGGGGAATGTAATGATATTGCTAACGTAATCTGCAGTCTCATATCAGCCAGTTCATATATTCTCGGAACAAGACCACAGGTTGATACTGTTAAATTTCTGGCACTGATATTAAGTCCGTTTTCATCTGTAAGGAGTTTTTCAAATTTAATAAAGTTATCAAAATTATCAAAAGGTTCCCCGGACCCCATTACAACAACGTTGGATACCCTGTTTCCCGTAAGCGACTGTATTCTGTATATCTGGTCAAGCATTTCCGACGGATACAGATTTCTGGCAAGTCCGTCAAGGGTTGAGGCACAGAACCGGCAGCCCATCCTGCAACCAGCCTGTGATGAAATACATACGGAATCTCCATGGTGATAGTGCATAAGCACACTCTCGATATAATTGCCGTCGTACAGCCTGAAAAGATATTTTGAGGTACCGTCTTCTTTGGATACCTGTACTCTTTCAGGATATAATGAAGCATAAAAAGTGTTTTCCTTTAACTTTGCTTTAAGCGAAGCGGGGATATTAGTCATCTCATCATATCCCGGAACAAGTCTGACATGCATCCATTCATAAAGCTGTTTTGCCCTGAATTTAGGCTCTCCAAGGCTTACAATGTATTCTGTTAATTCATCCAAATCAAAAGATTTGATATCTGTAAGTTCCACGTTATTTTCTCCTAAATAATGCTATGAAAAATCCGTCAAAATTATTATTTTCATCCGGTATTATTTCAAGTATTCCCTTTTTATAATATTTTTTCATATTATCAGGTACCCTGTCTTCAAAATCCACAAGGACATAATCACCATATGAAAGTATATGTTCCACATTACCCATATTTTCTTCATAATTAAGTGTACATGTACTGAAGCAGAATTTTCCACCGTGTTTTACATATTCTTTTGAATTATCAAGGATCTTTTTCTGGAGTTCTGATAATTCATGACATTTTTCTTCACTTGCGTGATACTTTATATCGGGCTTTTTATTAAGAATACCAAGTCCGGAACAAGGGAGGTCGGCTATCACTACATCTGCTTTTTCAACAGAATCTTCCCATTTTACCGTAGCATCCTTTACAACAGCTTTGATGTTGCAAAGATTAAGCCTGTCAATATTTTCGTTAATCATCTTAACCTTATTGTCGGAAACATCCCTTGCCTCTACAAATCCGGTATTATCCATAAATTCCGCTATATGAAGGCTTTTGCCTCCCGGTGCAGCACACAAATCTATTACATAGCTGTCTTTTTCGGGATTAATTGCATAACATACCATCATCGAACTTAAATCCTGCACGAAAAAATCTCCGTTTGCAAAGGTATTTAATTTATTAAGGTAATCAAATCCCTCTATTTCCAAAGCACAGTCAGGTTCTTCTATTACTTTTGCACGGACATTTTCCGCTGTAAGTCTTTTAACAAGTTCTTCTCTCGTACAATGGTTAAAATTGCATCTGACTGTCAGCGGTCTTTTTGAATACTGTGCCTTAAGTATTGCTTCCGTATTCTCTTTACCGTATTCTTTCAGCCATTTATCAACAATCCATCCGGGAGTGGAATATTTTAACCACAATTCCTGTGGCATTTCAATTTTGTTCTTTTCTCTTGCGATGGTTCTCAAAACACCGTTTACAAAACCTTTAAGGGCAGCAAAGCCTTTCTTCACAGAAAGTCTGACTGCTTCGTTACATACCGCAAAATCTTTAACGCCTTCCATATATATAAGCTGATATGTGCTCATCCTCAAAATATTGCGTATAACAGGTTTCATTTTATTTACAGGTGTTTTTGAAAAAAGATTAATGATATAATCCAGAGTTATTTTTCTCTCAACCGTTCCAAGAATTGTCCTGCTTATAAAAGAACGGTCAATATTATCAAGATACTGATACTTTTTCAGGACCTCAGGTAAAACTATATGTGTAAATCTGTCTTTTTCGTTTATTTCAATCAATGCGTCAAGAATAATATTTCTGGTATTCACATTCTGGTTCATAATATCATTCCTTCTGTTACGGCTGTGCCTCTTAAAAAGCTTTCCGCATCCATTCTCTTTTTGCCCTCAAGCTGTAATTCAAGGACTTTTATTCCGCCATTGCCACAGGCAATGGAAAAAGATTTTTTGGTAACATCATAAATTGTTCCCGGTTCAAGTCCGTCGCACTCACATACAGCGGCTTTCCATATCTTGAGTGTCCTGCCGTTATATACCGTATATGCGGACGGCCATGGATTAAGTCCTCTTATAAGTCTTTCAAGGGTAATGGCATCCTTTGTAAAATCAAGCTTTCCAAGCGATTTGTCAAGTTTACCCGCATAAGTAGAAACGCCCTCCTGCTTTACAGCCCTTGCGGTTCCGTTTTCAATTTCAGCAAGTGTTGATACAAGTGTTCCGGCACCAAGGTCAGCCAGTTTGTCAAAAAGACTGCCACCGGTTTCATCGGGAGCCAGCTCTATTTTTGCCACTTTAAGCATATCTCCCGTATCAAGGCCTTCATCCATCTGCATTATGGTAACTCCGGCTTCTTTTTCACCGTCAATTACTGCCCACTGGATAGGTGCGGCTCCTCTGTATTTTGGCAGAAGGGAAGCATGAACATTTACGCATCCGTACTTAGGAAGCTCAAGAATCTCTTTTGAAAGAATCTGTCCGTATGCCACTACCACTATTACATCAGGAGATATTTTTTTAAGTATATCCACAAATTCAGGATTTCTGACCTTTAAAGGCTGAAACACTTCAATATTGTGTTCTAAGGCTTTTACCTTGACGGGGCTCATTGATATTTCCTTGCCCCTGCCTTTTTGTTTGTCGGGCTGGTTTATTCCTGCCGCTACTTCATGACCTGCCTGTATTATTGCTTCAAGCGTACTGACGGCAAAATCAGGGGTTCCCATAAATACAACTTTCATATATTACTCCTCGTCTTCGTCATTTACTACTTCCATAAGGCTTCCTTCAACGTGGTCGATATATAAATCGCCATCAAGATGTCCCAGTTCGTGGCATATTGCCCTTGCCAGAAGTTCTTCGCCTTCAATCGTATATTCATTCATCTGAAGGTCATAAGCTTTTGCTTTTACATAATTGGGTCTTGTAACAATTCCTGCTTTGCCGGGAATGCTAAGGCAGCCTTCCTGTCCGGTCTGTGAACCTGAAGTTTCAAGGATTTCAGGGTTAATCATTATGATGGGTCCGTCACCAATATCAATTACAACTATTCTTTTTAAAATTCCTACCTGTGGTGCCGCAAGTCCCACGCCATTTGCCTCATACATTGTATCAAGCATATCTCCTACAAGTTCTTCCGTTTTTTTTGTAATCTCCTGTACAGGCTTACATACTTTTCTTAAAATAGGGTCATCATTAATTCTGATATTTCTTAATGCCATGTTTTTAACTCCTTTTTTATCTGAAATCATATTGTATCTGACACTTTGAAAGATATTCGCTGTGTTCTTTCATAAAGTTATCAATCTCTTTTTTTATATTCTGAAGTCTTTGGTGTTCTTTATCCTTATAATATATCTGCCGGAAAAAAACATCCTTAACTTTATACACCGGAGCCTTGCCCGGTCCTATTATCTTAGTCTGGCTGTCTGCTTTGTCTGTAAGCTGTTTTATCTTTTCTGACAACTCAGCTGTCTTTTGTTCGTCCTCTGACGCAATCCTTACAGTCATAAAATTATATACCGGCGGATAATCCATAAGCTCCCTGAAAGCTATTTCTTCATTATAAAAACTCTCATAATCGTGATTGCAGGCATGCACAATACTGTAATGCTCCGGTGAATAGGTCTGTATTACGGCATTGCCCTCCTTATTGCCTCTTCCTGCTCTTCCCGCTGCCTGGGTTATAAGCTCAAAAGTTCTTTCTGCCGCCATATAATCCGGCGAATATAATGATACATCTGCAAGAAGGACTCCCACAAGGGTAACATTTGGGAAATCGTGGCCTTTCACAATCATCTGTGTGCCTATAAGAATATCGGCTTCATGGTTTTCAAACGCCTCTAATATCTTTGCATGCCCATCCTTGTTACGCGTAGTATCGGCATCCATGCGTAAAACTTTATTATCAGGGAAAAGTTTTTTAATTTCCGATTCCACAAGTTCAGTTCCGGCTTTAAATCTTCCGATATGTTTTGAACCGCACTCCGGACATATTTTTATGCCGGGTGTTTCATAACCGCAGTAATGACATACGAGCCTGCCATTCCCATGTTCGGTGAGGGATACCGCACAGTGAGGACATGTAATTACATGCCCACAGTTACGGCAGCTTAGGAATCCAAGATATCCCCGCCTGTTAAGAAAAAGCATAACCTGCTCTTTCTTTGACAGTTTTTCTTTCATAAGTTCCATAAGTCTGTTGCTGAACATCGTCCTGTTACCATTTCTCAGTTCTTCCCTTAAATCAACAATCTCTGCTGTGGGAAATCCCGCAAGGCCTGCCCTGTTATTTAATTCATAAAGTTTAAACCGCCCCGCTTTTGCATTATAATAGCTTTCAAGCGATGGAGTTGCAGAGCCTAAAACCACTTTGGCTCCTGTCATTTTTGCAAGTTCAATGGCTGTTTCCCTTGCATGATACCTTGGAACATTCTCGCTTTTGTATGCACTCTCGTGTTCCTCGTCAATTATTATAAGCGAAAGTCGGTTAAACGGTGTAAAAAGTGCTGACCGCGGTCCAATCATTATTCTTATCTTTCCCGATTTAGCCATTTCAAAACTGTCATATCTTTCGCCTTTTGACATTTTGGAATTTATAACAGAAACGATATCTCCGAATCTGTTATAAAACCTCATCACTGTCTGATATGTAAGGGATATCTCCGGTATGAGGCATATTACATCACCACCCCGGTTTATAACCCATTCAATCAGTTCCAGATACACTTCTGTCTTGCCACTTCCTGTTACACCTTTTATAAGTGATGGCATCATATCTCCATTTTCCATGTCTTTGATTATAGATTCCGCAACGTAGCGTTGTTCTTCATTGAGGATAATTTTTTCTCCGGACTTTATGGTATTTTTTATGGTGTTTCTGAACATTGTATGTGTTGTTATCTCGATTATGCCTTTATTTTCCAAGGTTTTTACAGTTGTTAAATTTATATTTAATTTCCGAGTGAGCAGTGAATAATCAACAACAGGCGTCTTTGCAAGTGTTTCTAAAAGTCTCGCCCTTGCGGTATATCTTTTTCTTGCTGCTTCTTTTGCATATTCTTCTGCTTCTTCTTTTGAAATAAGAAGATGTATTGTCTTTTTCTCGATATTTCTGACTTTTTCTTTTACAGGCATTACAAGTTTAAGTGCCTGATTCATTGTGGAACCATAATGATTTTTTATCCAGTTGGCAAGTTTTATCATCCTTCCATCTATTGTGACACTGTGTCCGCAAATCCCTGTAAGGGATTTCATTCTGGATATATCTATCTCCGGTTCATCACTTATATCTACGACATAACCGGTCCGTTTGGTTTTACCGAACGGTATCTGCACTTTCATCCCGATTTCAAGCTCCGGAAGCATTGTTTCCGGAATTATGTATTGAAATATTTTATCCAGTTGTTCATGGGATATATCAACAATTACTCCGGCAAACTTCACTTTATCCACCCTTTTCTATCTTGCTAAATCTTCCATTGCTTTCTGCACAAGTTCTTTATCTGTCTGATGATATCTTACGCCTTTTATTTCCTGATAATCTTCGTGTCCTTTTCCCGCAAGAACGATTATATCTCCCTTTTCTCCGTGTTCGATGGCATATTTAACCGCTTCACCACGGTCTTCAATCATAACATAACTGCCGGAGGTCTTTTTAATTCCGGTCTCAATATCCTGCATTATGAGGGCCGGGTCTTCATCTCTTGGATTATCGCTTGTAATTATGGTTAAATCTGCCATTCTGCCTGAAACCTCACCCATTTCAAAACGTCTGAGCTTAGAACGGTTTCCGCCACATCCGAATAAACATACTATCCTGTTGGGATTATATTCCCTGAGCGTACTTAAAAGACTCTCAAGACTCATTGCATTATGTGCATAATCTATCATCACGATGAAATCGTCAGAAACCTTAACAGGTTCTACTCTCCCTGCTACTCTTGTATTATATAAAGCATCAAGCAGAAGTTTGTCATCCACATTGAAATGTTCGGATACGGCTATCGCGCAAAGGGAATTATATACGGAAAATTCTCCCGGAAGAGTAAGTTTTATATTAAGCTCTCTGGTTCCCGTAGTATTATATGAGGTGGTAATATTGCCGCCCTCATGGATATACCTGATATTTTCAGCTTTTAAATCGGCTTTGTTCTTAATTCCGTAAGTCTCAAGGGTACAGGTATGCCCTTCCATTATTTTATCGAAATATTCGCTGTCTGCATTGCCTATTCCATGTACACACTGTTTGAAAAGTCTGCTTTTGCACTCCATATATTCTTCAAAACTTGCATGTTCATTAGGTCCTATATGGTCAGGTTCAATATTGGTGAACACTCCTATATCAAACAAAATACCTGCTGTTCTGTTAAGCATGAGTGCCTGTGACGACACCTCCATCACAACACAACTGCAGCCTGCCTCAACCATCTGGCTGAAATATTTCTGGATAAGAAATGATTCCGGTGTTGTATTTTTAGATGGGATATGGACATCACCTATTATTGTTTCATTGGTTCCGATAAGTCCCGCCTTTATGTTACATTTTTCAAGGATATCGCGAATCATAAAGGTTGTGGTGGGTTGTCCCTGTGATGCCTATTGTTTTAAGTTTTTTAGCAGGATAATCAAAAAATGCTGCCGACATAAGTGCAAGTGCATATCTTGTGTCCGCTGTCTTAATTAAAGTAATATCTTTAAGTTCCTCTGTAACTTCAATATCTTTCTGTACGACAATTGCCAAAACACCTTTTCCGGCCACATCACTTATATATGTATGCCCGTCCGAAACCGCACCTGTCACACATACAAACACATCCAAAGCTCCCGCTTTTCTCGAATCATATACAAGATTCTTAATGTCAATATCAACATTTCCGTTTAAAACTTCGTATTCAAGTTTTTCTAAAAGTTTTGATAATTTCACCTGCTTTACGCCTCCTGTTATTTCTGCAATTCCACCGAATGAACGCAGTTATTCATAAGCATTGCAATAGTCATAGGTCCGACCCCGCCCGGTACAGGTGTTATAGCCGATGCTATAGGGAATACATCATCATAATCCACATCACCGCAAAGAATGCTCTTGCCCGACTCACTCGTTCCCAGTCTGTGAATTCCTACATCAATTACAACAGCTCCTTCTTTTACATATTCTTTTGTAATAAATTTAGGCTTGCCGATTGCAACCACAAGAATATCCGCACGTTTTGTTACTTCCTTCAAATTCTTTGTTCTGCTATGTGCAATGGTTACGGTACCGTTTTCCCTCAAAAGAAGAAGTGCCATAGGTTTACCTACAATATTGCTTCTGCCAACAACAACGCACTCTTTTCCTTCTATCTCAATATTGCTTCTCTTTAAAAGTTCAACAATTCCCGCCGGTGTACATGAAACAAAACCCGGCTGGCCTATGCTTAACGCCCCTACGCTCTGTGGATGAAATCCATCCACATCCTTGGCCGGTGATATTGCCTTAATGACTTTATCTTCATTGATATGTGAAGGCAGCGGAAGCTGCACAAGTATTCCGTTTACCTTATTGTCTTTATTAAGTGTATCTATAAGTTCCAGCAATTGTTCCTCTGTGGTATTTTCTTCAAGTTCGTAAGAAAGTGAGTTGATTCCAATGTATTCACAGCCTTTTTTCTTATTGCCCACATACACGCTTGAAGCAGGGTCGTTTCCAACCTGGATTACCGCAAGTGTAATTTCAATCCCTTGTTCTTTATATGCTTTAACCTTTTCTTTTAATTCATCTTTTAATTCCTTAGAAATCAATTTACCATCTATAACTTTAGCCATTGTAATTCTCCTTTAAAAAATCAACACATTCGTTAAGTTTCATTCCTCTAGAACCTTTAAATAATATGGCATCACCGGATTTCAGGTTCTTAAGAAGATATTCGTTAATTTCTTCTCTCTTTTTAAATAACTTATAACTTCCGTTAAAACCATCTCCTATATTGGCCGCCATTGTTCCAAAAAGAATCAGTTCATCAATCTTTTTTTCTGCCATATATCCGCCGACTTCTTTGTGATAATCCGCTGACTTATCTCCAAGTTCAAGCATATCTGCAAGAACGGCTATTTTACGTCCATTGTTATTGTAATCACACAAAACGTCAATACCGGCTTTCATTGAATCAGGACTTGCATTGTAGGAATCATCAATAATTGTAACTCCGTTAACATCTGTAATCTGCTGTCTCATTGAGACGCCTTCATATCCTGCCAGTGCCTTAATGGCTTCCGTTACTTCAATGCCATGTCTTTCGGCTACTGCTATAGCTACAAGTGCATTTCTTACATTATGTTCTCCGAGAACGTTAAGCCTTGCATCATAAGAACCTTTATTTTTTATATTAACGGTAAAATCAACACCACCGTTTTTTACTTTTATATTGGTTGCAAAATAGTCATTATCATTTCCGAGCCCGAAAGTAATTATCCTGTGTCTCAGTTCTGATTTGTGCTTGTTTAAAATCGCATCATCACCATTAATAAATACAATTCCATCCTTTGCATGGATTGCATCCTGGATATGGAATTTTTCTTCACATATACCGTCTCTGGTCTTAAGCTGTTCTATGTGGGATACGCCTATATTGGTGATAACCGCGTCATCCAGTTCCACCAGTTCTGAAAGCCTTGACATCTCTCCACGCATGCTCATTCCCATCTCTATTACGGCAATCTGGTCATCAGGACTCATTTTCAGCAATGTAAGAGGTACACCAATCTGGCTGTTGCTGTTTCCACTTGTCTTAAATACCTTATATCCTGCTGAAAGTGCACATGCTATCATTTCTTTGGTCGTAGTTTTACCGACACTGCCTGTTACACCGATTTTTGGCATAATCATAAGCTTACCGTAATATTTACCTATTTCCTGTAAAGCCATTGTAGTATTGCTGACCCTTATATATGGCACATTTCCTGTCATTTCATCATGTTCGCTTGTCAATACCGCCACAGCTCCGTTGGCTATCGCAGAATCGATAAAAGTATGGGCATCCACTCTCTCTCCTATAATCGGTACAAAAAGTGAGTTTTCTTTTATCGAATTGGAATCTGTACTTACATTTTCAATCGGTATATTCATATCACCGCAAAGCACTTCACCCTTTGTGGCTTTTACGATATCTCTTACATAAAAATTCTGCATAATTCAACTCCTTTAAAGGTGAAAATTAAAATAGGCCTGTAATTTTACCTGTTGTTTCGTCAAAGTCAATATTATCAGCCGCCGGTACCTTAGGAAGACCCGGCATTGTCATTATAGAACCTGTAAGAATAACAACAAATCCTGCTCCTGCACTTACATAAGCATCCCTTACGTTAAGGGTAAAACCTTCAGGGCGTCCAAGCTTAGTCTGGTCATCTGAAAGTGAATACTGTGTCTTTGCCATACATACAGGGAAATTTGCAAATCCCATTTTTTCTATCTTGTCAAGCATTTTGGAAGCTGCCGGTGCAAAACTTACATCCTTTGCTCCATAAATCTTAGTTGCTATCGCTTTAACTTTATCTTTAAGTCCCATATCATCTGAGTATGTCAATGTGAATGGTTTCTGTTCTTTTTCGATTGCTTTAAGAACCTTATTTGCAAGTTCAATTCCGCCTTCTCCACCCTTTTCCCATACTCTGGCAAGAGCAAATTCACAACCCATTCCTTCAACATGTTCTTTGATGAAGTTATGTTCTGCTTCTGTATCTGTTGCGAAAGCATTAAGTGTCACAACAACATTAAGTCCGAAGTTCTGCATATTCTCAATATGCTTATCAAGATTAACGATTCCTGCTTTAAGAGCTTCAAGATTTTCTTCAGAAAGATTCTCTTTCTTAACACCACCATTGTATTTTAATGCCTTAACAGTAGCTACTATAACTACCGCATCAGGACGTAAACCTGTCTTACGGCATTTAATATCAAGGAATTTTTCTGCTCCAAGGTCAGCACCAAAACCTGCCTCAGTTACAACATAGTCAGATAATTTAAGTGCCATTTTTGTAGCTCTTACAGAGTTGCATCCATGGGCAATATTGGCAAAAGGTCCTCCATGGATAATTGCAGGATTTCCCTCCAGTGTCTGTATTATATTAGGCTTAATTGCATCTTTTAAAAGTGCTGCCATCGCGCCTGTGGCATGTAAATCACCTGCTGTCACAGGTTCTCCTGCATAATTATATGCAACAATTATTTCCGAAAGTCTTTTCTTTAAATCAGCCATATCTGTTGCAAGACAGAGAATTGCCATAATTTCAGAGGCAACTGTTATTACAAAATGGTCTTCCCTTACCACTCCGTCAGCCTTTGCACCAAGTCCGACTACGATATTCCTGAGAACTCTGTCATTCATATCAAGACATCTTTTCCATACAACCTGTCTTGTATCTATCTGAAGTTCATTGCCCTGCTGGATGTGGTTGTCAAGAAGCGCTGCAAGAAGGTTATTGGCACTTGTTATTGCGTGAAAGTCACCTGTAAAATGAAGATTAAGATCTTCCATAGGTACTACCTGGGAATATCCTCCACCTGCGGCACCGCCTTTAATACCAAAACATGGTCCGAGGGATGGTTCACGAAGTGCCGCCATTGTCTTTTTGCCAAGCTTGTTAAGTGCTTCCGTAAGACCGATACTGATTGTTGTCTTTCCCTCTCCGGCCGGAGTTGGATTAATCGCAGTTACAAGAATAAGTTTGCCGTCTTTATTGCCTGCTACTCTTTTTTCAAGTTCATCGGTTAATTTTGCTTTGTACTTTCCGTAAAATTCAAGTTCGTCCTCTGCTATACCAAATCTGCCTGCAATATCACGTATATGTGACATCTTTGCTTCCTGTGCTATTTCTATATCTGATTTAAACATTCCTTTTCCTCCATAATGTTAGTTATTCTTAAGAAATTCTTCAAATTCTTCCATTGTCATCATAACTTTACGTGGCTTGGTACCCTCTTCAGGTCCTACCACACCGGCTTCCCCAAGCTGATCCATAATTCTTGCAGCCCTGTTAAAACCGATTTTAAATACCCTTTGCAACATTCCTATCGATGCACGTTCTTTTTCTATGATAAATCTGCCCGCATCGGCAAAATACTGGTCTCTGTCACCGGAAAAAGCCTGGCTTTCTTCAAATTCAGGATTACTCAGGTGATTTTCTATTTCTTCACTGTATCCGGTCTCATTGCTATTTTCCTTAATAAAATCAACAACCGCCGATACCTCTTCGTCAGATACGAATGCACCCTGTACTCTCGCCGGTTTCTGATAGCCCTGTGGATAAAATAGCATATCACCCTTACCGAGAAGTTTTTCTGCTCCTACCATATCAAGTATTGTTCTTGAGTCCACACCGGATGATACCGAAAAGGCAATTCTTGAAGGAACATTGGCTTTGATAAGACCTGTTATGACATTAACACTTGGTCTCTGGGTAGCAATAATAAGGTGGATACCTGCCGCTCTGGCAAGCTGTGCAAGTCTTACTATGGCATCCTCTACATCTCCTGATGCAACCATCATAAGGTCTGCAAGCTCATCAATGATTATAACAATCTGTGCCATAACCTCAGGAAGCTCTTTGCCTTCCTCAGGTTCCATTCCCGATATCTTTTCATTAAAGCCCTTCATATCCCTTACGCCGTAAGTTGCAAAAAGCTGATATCTTTTCATCATTTCCGCCACAGCCCAGTTAAGTGCCGCGGCTGCTTTTTTAGGGTCCGTTACAACAGGTGTAAGGAGGTGGGGTATTCCGTTATATACGCTAAGCTCCACAACCTTTGGGTCAACCATTATAAGCTTTACCTCTTCAGGTCTTGCCTTAAAAAGAATACTCATAATAATAGTATTAATACATACCGATTTACCTGAACCCGTTGCACCCGCAATAAGAAGGTGGGGCATCTTAGCAATATCTGCCATTACTATCTGGCCTGCGATGTCTTTACCTGCCGCAAAAGCAATTTTAGACTTGGCATCCCTGAATTCTTTGCTGGCAATAAGGTCTCCAAGCATTACGCCGGAATTTTCTTTATTAGGTACTTCAATTCCGACAGCAG
>ERZ780101.92-NODE-92-length-18999-cov-3.06538_pt1 | contig 18999 bp, 20 predicted proteins | sample MGYA00433085_ERZ780101 | MGnify/ENA primary metagenome ERZ780101 (study PRJEB29588, sample SAMEA1970465) | human gut metagenome | biome: human gut; feature: human-associated habitat; material: faeces | place: Denmark | collected 2008/2010 ... | reverse complement strand
CACCATTTCTGGAGGGTCGTTCAAGTTCATCGACTTCGCCAGACTCGTCAGCAGAGCTGCCTTCTCAGGATTTCCAAGCACTTTCATAAGCTGGGCATTCTTTTTGCGGTCCTCGTCCAGAATATGTCCATATACCTCTGTTACCATGTCTGCCTGCGCATGACCGGAATCGCCCTGGACCGCCTTTATATCACCGCCACTCAGTTTTAGCTTGTATGTCACCGATGTATGACGCAGGCTGTGAAATACCACATCCGGCAATCCTTCCTTTTTAATAATCTGCTTCATCTACATTGTTCCGATTGCAGCTTCATTCACGATTACTTCATATGCATGAAATGGTGCAAACTTATTTATCAGATTCTTCTTCATTACATTTTTTATATAAATAACCAAGTTGTTTTCATTAGCATCAATAACCTTATTACAATTCTAATAGATAATGCGGAAATGAAAATTTCAGTTATAATGAAAGTTTTATGTTATAAAAAATACCGATCTTAATTCTCCACTATTTACGGATTATTAAGACCGGTATTTATTTCATTTTTTAATTAGCAATTAATCCCGACGTAGTGTAAACTTTTCTACCATATCGTTTAATGCATATGCCTGTGCGGATAATTCCTCACTGGTAGCAGACGATTCCTCTGCTGCCGCAGAGTTCGACTGCACTACTTCCGATATCTGATTCACACCAAGTTCTGCCTGTTGCATCGCCTGTGCCTGCGCAGCAGACTCTTCACTCAATCGTTTTGCATCTGTCGCAATCTCCTTGACTCCCGCAATGATCTGCTCCAGAGATTCCGCTGCTACCTCCGCTGCCTGGTTGCCATTCTTGATCTCCTGCAGCGATCCCTCGATCAGGCTTCTGGTATCTACTGCCGACTGTGCACTCTGTTCGGCCAGTTTACGGATCTGTTCTGCCACCACTGCAAATTCCTTTCCTGACTCCCCTGCTCTTGCAGCCTCAATTGCCGCATTCAGAGACAACAGGTTCGTCTGACTCGCAATATCTTCAATGTCAGCAATAATATTCTGTATCTTTTTAGATGTTTCATTGATTCGGTCCATTTCCTCCATCAATGACCTCATCTGCGTATGCCCTGCATCCGCCTGCTGTGCATAATTCTCAGCCTTTTCCGTCGTCCTCTGCAGTTCGCCGGCTGTACGTGACACGGCATCTGTGATATTCGTAATGGTTGCCGTCAGTTCTTCCACAGATCCTGCCTGCTCTGTTGCTCCTTCTGCCAACGCCTGGGCAGATTGTGCAAGATTCTCCGATCCGGCAGATACCTGATTAGCGGCCTCTTCTACCTGCTGTAAGGTGCTGTTCATCTGTCGGTTCATCTTACGCATGGCATCTTTCAGTGTCACAAACTGTCCTACATATTTCTCTTCGATCTTAGTACCGATGGCATAATTACCCTCCGCCATCTGTCCCAACAATTCTCCTGCATCCGTAATGATCAGATTCAGGTCAGCAGCCATGCCTTTTGCGACTTGTATCATATAGAATATCTCATCTTCCGTGTTTCTGTCCGGGAATGCACTATTCAGATCTCCCTGTGCAAAAGTCTGAAGTCGATCTGCCAGCGCTATCATCGGTTCTTCGATATTTCCTGCCATTTTCTTACCTAATACCACAGAACTCCAGAAAGAGGTCATTACGATAACCAGAATCGCGATCAGCATAAAACGCTCCATATTGCGCAAATCCACCTCCGCCTGATCTCCTTTTTCGACGCACAGATTCATCAAGTCTACAAACTCCGCGTATATCCGTTCGTACTGTGCGGTCAGATCTCCGATATCCAGATCCTGTGCCTTCAGATATCCGTCCTCGTCATCGGAAGTAGCCAGTTCCAATACCTGTGCATCCAATTCCCAGTACCCGTCCAGTTCCTGCAATACTTTATTATATGCATCCCTGCCTTCGGTGAATTTGATTGAGCGGTTCAATTCATCTATGTAACTCTCAAACGCTGCCTTTTTCTGATCATGTAGTTCGCTCTGCTTGTCTATCACTGCTATGTCATCATAGCCTACTACTGCACGTAATGCGCTCCGGCTCTCCGAAAATGCCGCGATCGCTTTACCGATATCTCCCTGTGTAAATCCGTATTGGCTCAATGCCTTTTCATACTGTATCGCTGCGATCAGTAGTGCTACGATTCCAATAACTGCCGCAACCGCACCGATTATTGCTACTTTTACAAATCCTTTCGTTAGTTGCTTTTTAATACCTTGTTGCTTTTGTGTGGTCATATAAAACTCCTCCTAGTTTATCCGTTAAATAAGCTGCCGTGATCAACATCTTTATATAATAGTAGCACGTCCCCTTTCATTATTCAACCGTATGAGATGGTTTTACAGAGATTTTGCAAGACTGATTGTAAGACTTCCCTGTGGATCAGCGTCTATCAGAAGCACTTTCTTTCCTTCCTGTGCCAATCCTATTCCAAGATTCACACATGATACTGTTTTATCTCTCCAAGGATTCCTTCAGCTTCGCTTTCTGTAAGCTTTCCAGCCTCACTTAATTTCTTCCTTTGAATACTGCATAATATCCTCTTTCTGCAAAATTACTTTTTCTCCTTCGCCCCATGGCTCCTGAAATGCGTGATAATGATGTTCCAATATTTCATCTGTTATCACAAACGGTGAATTAGCATTTAAGACCTGATTCCTTTTATATAGTCTTTTTTGCAAAAGCTCCTGCTGAACGATACACCATTTCTGGAGGGTCATTCAAGAAAATAAATCAGCCACCCATTCCCTACATTCCGCCGGCAGAACAGCCGATTGATAAAAAGAAAGCTTTTAAAATCGTGAAAATTGTTGCCGCCTGTGTGATTGGTACGGTCATTATTGCAGGCATTGCAATCAATGTAACTGCGGCGATATCGGGCAACAGCAAATCAATTTTCGGCAACAGTTCCATTAGTGACTGGGTGAATCGTCCTGAAATGTACAGCGGAGATTATTAATTTCAATTGCACAATAATTGCCTTTTATCAACATTTTATAATACAGTAAAGTAAAATAATGTGCTAACTTAGTCATTTTTTGACACCTCACTTGATTTATGATATAATTCCACTAATAAATTTTTGAGGTGAATAAAAAATGAAAAAATTCTTTTCTGTAGTGCTTGTTTCTGCAATGGTTGTTTTGACTGCGTTTACAGGTTGTTCGGAAAATGACACATCTAACGGCAGTTCACAAACAACAAGCAAATCATCGGATGTTCAATCATCTGCTGTTGCGGATAAAGCTGATTTTGATTCTGAAGAAGTAGAGAAAAATATTAAAATCACGCCATATATATATGATGATTACTCAACACATTACTTTGTTGCTGTGTTGAAAAACAATTCAAATCAAGCTTGTACACTCACTATACATTTAGAGTTAATTGACAAAGACGATGATGTCATAGATACCGAAACTGAAACAATTAACGCTTTCGCACCCGGAACAGAGGTTGCAGTAAAGTTTAATCATGATAAAGATGATGAAGAGTTTGCCAGGTACGAATATACACTTTTACCCAAAGAACTTACCGACTATCAGTGTGTAACACAGGATCTTGATTGTAAAGTATCGACTGACACAGATAAAGCTACCATTTCTGTAACAAACACAGGCAACCTTGTTGCAGAATATGTTCAATACACAGCCTTGTTCTTCCAAGGTGATGAATTAGTTTATGCCGATAAAGATTATGTTGTGGACAGTGACAACGAAATAAAAGCAGGTCAAACAGAAAAAGCAGAATCTTCATGTAATAAAAAATTTGATTCCGTAAAAGTATATCTTAACGGTTCGGCTTACTGATATAATCAGTAATTAAAATTTCATAAAAATAAAACGGTAGGAAAGGCATTGCAGTATTGCAAATTGTCTTTCCTGCCGTTTTTATGTTTAGGTTTAAAATAAATTATTCGGGTCTGCCGATTTTGCGGAAACGCTCATAGCGTGCATTCAAAAGCTCTTCGTCATCAAGGGCAAGATTCTTTTCAAATGTTCTTTTGATGAGCATTTTAAGGCTTTCAAACATAGCCTGATCGCCTGCCTTTGGCTGACGGATGATTCTCTCGATTACACCGAGGTCAAACAAATCCTGTGCGGTAAGCTTGAGAGCCTCTGCCGCATCAGCCGCCCTTGAGCTGTCTTTCCAGAGAATTGACGCACAACCCTCGGGAGAAATTACCGAATAAACAGAATTTGCTGAACGATGCACCATTTCTGGAGGGTCGTTCAAGTATTACATCTAGTTATGCACATTTTTTTCAACCACTATATATAGTTTTACTTGTTTCATAACTTTTTCCATACGTATAATTATATCACAATGTGGCAATTTACCCCGACCGTTTTTTCCTGATAATCTGCCTCACCTGTTACCATATATTGTTTTTCAGAGGCTTTCCTGTTTTGCACTATTCTCATATATACTTCCGGTGCAATTCTTATATATCCGTCCCTTTGAAGAAATTTCCGAAACTTAGTATATTCTGCCTTTGTTCCCCATTTGTCTGTAGGACTAAGTATCATTAAAAGTCTCATTCTGTTATCCCCTCCATACTTTCTATCAGAAGAATTAACGGTAACTGCAACTGTTTTTCTTTACTCTTCCTTTGTGTTTACCATCAACACCACCGTCTCCACATGTCCGCTGTGGCAGAACTGGTCCACGCCCTGCACCTTCTTTACTTCGTAACCGTTTCCTACAAGGAATTTAAGATCCCTTGCGAGTGTTGCAGAATCACAGCTTACATACACGATTCTCTCAGGTGCCATCTTGACCATGGTGTCAAGCAATGCCTCATCACAACCCTTTCTTGGCGGGTCAACTACAATAACATCGGCATGTACATTTTCTTTGTCATATTTTTCAGGAAGTATTTCCTCAGCTTTTCCCACATAAAATTCGGCATTGTCTATGCCGTTTAACTTAGCATTGGTGACTGCGTCTTCGATTGCCTCCGGAACAATTTCAACGCCGTATACCTTCTTTGCTTTTTTTGCAAGGAAAAGCGAGATTGTACCGATACCGCAGTAAAGATCCCACACCGTTTCGTTTCCCGTAAGTCCTGCGTAGTCAAGCGCAATATTGTAAAGTTTCTCAGTCTGGACAGGGTTTACCTGGTAAAAAGACAATGGCTGGATACGGTATTTTACCTCGCCGATATAGTCCTCAATATATGGAGTACCGTAAAGCACCCTGCATTTTTTACCGAGAATAACATTTGTTTTTTCCTTGTTTATATTAACCATTATGCTTGCAATTTTTCTTTCATTGGAAAAAGACAATGCAAGCAGCTTTTTAACAAGTTCATCTTCTTTTGGAATACTGCTGCCGTTAATGACAACGCACACCATTATCTGACCTGTAGTGAATCCTGTCCTGATTAAAATATGACGTACAAGCCCACTATGAGAATTCTCATCATAGGATTTTATGTGGTTCATAATCATAAATGCTTTGATTTCTGCAAGAATTCCTGCATTGATGTCCGAACCGATAAGGCAGTCCTCATTAGGAATTATGGAATGGGTACGCCCTGCATAAAAGCCCATGACAATATTTCCGTCTTTGTCCGTTCCCACAGGGAACTGGGCTTTGTTTCTGTATCTGTAAGGATTGTCCATACCGATAACGGGAGGTACTTCTATGCCGCTAAGCCCACCGATTCTGGTAAGATTACTTTCTATAAGATGACGTTTGAATTCAAGCTGTCTTTCATAGCTCATTGCCATAAGGGTACAGCCCCCACAGGCTTTCGCAACAGGACATTTCGCTTCAACACGGTCCTTTGAAGGTTCTATTACAGACATCAGCCTGCCGTAGCCATAGTTTTTATTAAGCTTTGTTGCCTTTGCAATTACCCTGTCTCCGGGAATTGTATCCTTTACAAAAAGAGCGTAGCCATCTATTCTGCCTACGCCCTCGCCGCTCATTGTCAGATCTTCAATTAATAGTTCATAATCGTTATTTTTCTTTATTTCCATATCAGATAATTGTTTTCCTTATATTACTGTCTAACATTTTGTTGAAGCCGGTCCATTCACCGTTCTGTCCTGCCGGAGTATTAAGTGCTTCCTTGAAAGTCTCTAATTTGGCATCCATATCATCGGCGAAATGAAGTGCAACTGCCTCGGCAAGAGCCGGTTTCTTAGGAGAACCGTATTCAAACTCGCCATGATGTGCAACTATACAATGCTTTAATTCACGCTCAAGCATAACAGGGAATCCGTCTATCTTATCTGCTGCCTTGCCGATAATTTCACATCCCATCACAATATGTCCAAGAAGCTGTCCGTCATCAGTGTAATCGTTTTCAGGAAATGCGGAAAGCTCATACACTTTGCCTATGTCATGGAAAAGTGCTGCCGTAAGCAGTAAGTCCTTGCTGAGATATGTATAATTGTCTGCAATATAATTACATATTTTAACGACTCCCAGAGTATGCTCAAGAAGTCCTCCGATAAATCCGTGATGAACTCTCTTTGCAGCGGAATGTTTCTTGAAATTGCCGATAAATTCTTTATCCTCCACAAAGAAGCTGTTAATAAGAGATTTAAGATGCTCATTCTGAACCTTAGACATTATTTTAAGAAGTTCATCATACATCTCCTCAATATCCCTTTCGGAACATGGCATATAATCGCTCTCATCATAAGAACCTGCTTCCGCTTTGCCAGCATTTGCCACGTTAAGCTGTAATGCTCCGTTAAAAACCGTTACATCGCCGTTAAGCAGTATATAATCCCCGGATTCAAAATCATCCCTGATTCCAGGTGAGTTGGGATTCCATATTTTACCGTCAAGATTGCCTGTTTTATCCTGTAAAGTAAGATTGATGTAATCTTTACCATTCTTGGTTGTTGCCGCTGCCTTTACCTTGCAAAAGTATATTCCGTTGACTCTTTCGCCTTCATTTAATGTGTTAATATACTTCATAAAAAATTTTCCTTTCACTATTCAATACGTCTTATTCTACACCAAGCACAAGGTTAAATTCAATCTCTTTATAATCTTCCCTGCCCCGTCTTTTAATAGTGACGTTGACATTATCTCCCGGATTATTTTTTTCAAGCTGCATCATAAAACTTTCCATATTGTTAATTTCGGTTCCGTTAATCTGTGTAATCACATCACCACTTTGTATTCCTGATTTGTATGCGGGAGAATTGGTCTCTACAGCAGAAATGTATATTCCCTTAGGGATTTTATTCGTGGCAGCTATCTCATCCGTAACTGTCTGTCCTTTTATTCCCAGATAAGGCATACTTTTCTTATTAACAAGGTTCTGCATAAGGTTTCTTACATCATTAATTGCATAAGCTGTTATAAAATTTGTATTATCACTGTTATATGCCATTGTAATTATTCCTACCACTTCACCATGCAGGTTAAGAATAACACCATTTGAAGTAGCGGTACCGCTGATGTCAGTATTGATAAGCCTGTAAATTGAATCTGTATCATTAACAGAATTATTGACACCTGTTGCAATTCCATATCCTATCGTTCCGTTAAAGCCGTATAATTTTCCTGTTGCGACTAATAAATCTCCTTTAAGGACTGCATCCGAATTACCAAACTGAACAGGTACAACCGCCGTATTCAACGAGCCTGTCTTAATAACTGCCATATCTGTTGTTGTGTCACCTGCGACAAATTCAGCTGTATCAACTGTTTTGTCATAATATGTAACCTGTATATTTTCCGAATTTTTAACAAGGGAATATTCCGTAAGTATATAATATCCCGTACTGTCTGAGGATATCACAATCCCGTATTCATCAGCTATGTTCTGATATGTTGAATTAAAAAAATCAACCCCCTGCTTTGCAGCAGTAACGGTTACAACCGACAATCCGGCTTTATCCGCAACTGATTTGAGTGCTTTATAATATCCCATATAGTCATTAAGTTTCTCGTTATCTATAGGTACCGTTGAAGGAATTTCTGTTGTAATTTCTTCAATAGGCGGCACCGTAGTGTCCTCCGGGTCAGTTTCCTTGCTCTCGCTTCCGTCCGTACTTGAGGTTGTCTCATTCATAGCAGCTTTATTATCATCAAGATAATTTTTACCTGTTTTGTAAACAATAATCATAACAAGGCCCGCAACGAGTCCGAAAAATACTGCCATGGCAACCAGTGACGCACCTTTCTTCAAAATACGTTTTGAATTTTTCCATGGTTCCTTAACAATATGTTCTGTATATAAATCATAATTATCATTTTTCTTATCTGACATGGTATTGTCCTCTCGAATTAATCAGTGTAAGTGTTTGTATTATATTCCTAAAATATGAACAATTTATGACATATTATTGAAGTTTGTTGTCCGGTAGAGTAAAATATAAATAATTTAGATATTGACAGGAGTTTTTTGTAATGAATAAAAAAGCATTGTCCATTCTTGAATTTGATAAAATAACAGAACGTCTTTCAAAATATGCAACATCCGCTCCGGGCAAGGTTCTTTGCCGTAAGCTTATGCCGTCTACAGACCTTGATTATATAAGGAAGTGTGAGCAGGATACAACTGCGGCTTCATCCCGTATTTTTGCAAAGGGTTCGCTTGGTTTTTCGGGTCTGACAGATATAAGGCCTCTTATAAAAAGCCTTGAAGTCGGAAGTTCTCTTGGCATAAGCGAGCTTCTTTCCGTGGCAGCCCTGCTTTCTGTTACAGGATCCGCAATCCGTTATGACAGTAACAGTATTGAAACCAATCCCGATGTTTTGTCAGAACGTTTTAACATACTTAATCCTCTCAGTGATGTTTTGAATGAAATTAACCGCTGCATTATTTCCGAAACGGAAATTGCAGATGACGCAAGCACCAATCTTAAAGATATAAGACGACAGCAGAAAAATGTCAATGAACGCATTAAATCTGAGCTTTCCCATATGATATCAGGAAGCTATAGGACATATCTGCAGGATGCTGTTGTTACCACAAGGGACGGAAGGTATTGCATCCCGGTCAAGGCAGAATATCGTTCACAGATTCCCGGCATGATTCATGACCAGAGTAACACAGGCTCAACTTTTTTCATTGAGCCCATGTCAATTGTAAAGCTTAACAATGACCTTCGTGAACTTGAGATAAAAGAAAGTGAGGAAATCTCCGTAATACTTTCTTCCCTGTCGGCAATGGCAGGCAACTATACTACAGAACTTCTCACCAATTACGATATACTTAAGGAACTGGATTTTATCTTTGCAAAGGCAGGTTTTTCACATAGTTACAAAGGTTCCGAGCCTATAATGGATTGCGACGGTAAAATTAACATCAAAAAAGGCCGTCACCCCTTAATTGACAGTAATAAAGTTGTCCCTGTGGACATATATCTCGGTGACGGTTACGAGCAGCTTATTATAACAGGCCCTAACACGGGCGGTAAAACAGTTACATTAAAAACAATCGGTCTGTTTTCTCTAATGGGTCAGTCAGGACTTCATATTCCCGCATCAGACAACTCAAAGCTGACCGTTTTTAATGATATTTTTGCGGATATCGGTGATGAACAGAGCATTGAACAAAGTCTTTCGACTTTTTCATCCCATATGAAAAATATTGTATATATTCTTAAAAAAGCCGATTCCAACAGCCTTGTTCTTTTTGATGAATTATGTGCCGGAACAGACCCGACAGAAGGTGCCGCCCTTGCGATATCCATACTCCGGACTTTACATTCCAAAAAGATTACGACGATAGCCACCACCCACTACAGTGAGTTGAAAATATATGCACTCTCAACTGACGGGGTTGAAAATGCCTGCTGTGAATTTGATGTGGCAAGCCTTGCGCCTACTTACAGGCTTCTTATAGGAATCCCTGGCAAAAGTAATGCCTTTGCAATATCCGGCAAGCTTGGGCTTCCTTCTGAAATCATAGAAAATGCCAAGGCTAATATAGGAACCTCGGACAAAGCTTTTGAAGATGTAATTTCCGACCTTGAAAAAAGCCGTGTTACAATAGAAAAAGAGCAGGCTGAAATTGAACTTTATAAGAAAGAAATTGAGGAACTTAAGAACCGCCTTAAAATTAAAACTGAACGTCTTGATGAAAAATCTGACAGCATTATTGAGAAGGCAAGGGAAGAGGCGGACGCAATTTTAAGGGAAGCCAAAGAGACGGCAGACGAGACTATCAGAGACTTCAATAAGGCTGCCAAAAACGGAATGACCATACAGGATCTGGAAGCCGGAAGAGAACGTATAAGAAAACAGCTTGAGAAAACCAATGCTAAAAAGGCTGCAAATAAACCTGTGCAGACCTCGAACCACACCGCCGCCGATTTCCATATAGGCGACAAAGTCCATGTAATCAGCATGGACCTTGACGGAACGGTTCACACCCTTCCTGATTCCAAAGGTTTTCTCATGGTTTCAATGGGTATTCTTAATTCAAAAGTGAATATAAAGGACCTTATAATCCTTAAAGAGGCTTCCGAAACCGAGAAACTCAACAATAAAAAATCAGGAATCGGCAAGCTGAAAATGAATAAAACGGCTTCAATTTCCCCTGAAATCAATCTTATCGGAATGACCAGTGACGAAGCCATTATTGCACTTGATAAATACCTGGATGACGCATTTCTGGCACATATCTCCCCTGTCCGTATTGTCCACGGCAAAGGTTCGGGAGTATTACGAAATGCGGTTCATAACTATCTGAAACGTCAGAAACATGTTAAAAGTTTCCGTTTAGGAACCTTCGGCGAAGGTGACTACGGAGTAACCATAGCTGAATTTAAAGATTAGGAGGAAATAATATGGCGGACAAACAGAAAATTTTAATCGTAGATGATGATAACAACATTGCTGAGCTTATCTCTCTTTACCTTACAAAAGAATGTTTTGAAACTTTAATCGTGAATGACGGTGAAAACGCACTTACAGCATTCTTCCGTTTTAAACCTGATTTGATTCTTTTAGACCTTATGCTTCCGGGAATTGACGGATACCAGGTCTGCAGGGAAATACGCCGTGAAAACAATACCCCTATAATAATGCTTTCGGCAAAGGGTGAGATATTTGATAAGGTACTGGGGCTTGAACTTGGCGCCGATGACTACATGATTAAGCCTTTTGATTCCAAGGAACTTGTTGCCAGAGTTAAAGCTGTTTTAAGAAGATATACAGCCACGCAGTCAAACGATACCCCTGAAAAGCCTTCCGGAGAGTACATTGAGTACCCTGATTTAATCATTAATTTGAGTAATTATTCCGTAATATATATGGGCAAACCGGTTGATATGCCTCCTAAAGAACTGGAACTTTTATATTTTCTTGCGACCTCACCAAACCAGGTATTCACAAGGGAACAGCTTTTAGACCATATATGGGGTTATGAATATGTGGGGGACACCCGTACCGTGGATGTCCATATAAAAAGGCTCCGCGAAAAAATACATGACCACGAAAAATGGAGTATCGGCACCGTATGGGGTGTAGGCTATAAATTTGAATCGAGAAAATAGTTAATGAGAATACGATTAATTAACAAAATGATAACTACATATCTGATAGGTATTATTATAAGCTTCGGAATAATATCTACACTCTGTTCAAAATTCAATTACAGAAGTGAATTAAGTTCACAGGCTGATTATATGTACAAAACAGCAATGAGCATTGCTTCCGAATATGGTAATGCTTATTCCGGAGGAGATGTTGATGACGCTCCTTCCCTGCCTTTTCTTAAAGCAGTTTCACGGTATACAGGCTGCAATATCATGCTGCTTGCAACGGATGGAACTGTATTAATGGATACTTCCGACTCAGGGTTGGACTCTGTAAAAGGCTTTGACCCTGCCAAATATAAGAAAAGCAATTATATCGTCAACGATTTCTTTGGAATATATGACAGAAACTACCTTACGGTATATTATCCAATAACTTATCTATACAATACCAGAGGATATGTAATCTTTAGCAAATCTGTAAAAGATGTCCGTTCTGATGCCGATAACAGTTTTAATTTCAATTACATCACCTTGGTTATATGTTTTATCACATCGGGACTTATATTTGTATTGTTCTATAAATACATTACAAGACCACTTAATAAAATCACAAAGATTGTAAGTAAATATGCCAAGGGAGATTTTTCCGAAAAAATTAATATAAAACATAATGACGAAATAGGCAGGCTTTCAGATTCCCTTGACTATATGGCTGCTGAAATTAACAGTCTTAACGAATACCAGAAAAAATTTATTGCCAACATATCCCATGATTTCCGTTCACCGTTAACTTCCATAAAAGGATATCTTGAAGCAATGCTTGACGGAACCATCCCCCCTGAAATGCAGGAAAAATATCTCGGCATAGTAATATCGGAAACAGAACGTCTGACAAAATTAACCAATAATCTTCTTACAATCAACAATGTTACGGATGAAGGTATGATTCTTGACATCTCTGATTTTGATATTATTGCTACAATCAAAAAGACCATTGAGACTTTTCAGGGTACCTGCGAAAAGAAAAAAATCAAATTCAAACTTATCTTTCCGGATAAAGAACTTATGGTTTCTGCCGATATGTCCAAGATTCAGCAGGTTCTTTATAATCTTATAGATAATGCAATTAAGTTCAGTAACAGCGACTCCTCAATAATAATATCCGTCACTGAAAAGGGTGATAAAGCCCTTATTTCTGTCAAGGACTTCGGCATTGGTATTCCAAGGGAAAGCATATCCAAAATATGGGAGCGTTTCTACAAAACCGATGTTTCAAGAGGCAAGGACAAGACCGGAACCGGCCTTGGTCTTTCCATAGTAAAAGAAATAATCACGTCACATAACGAATATATAGACGTTGTAAGCACCGAGGGCGTAGGTACGGAATTTACATTTGCCCTCCCTAAAGCAAAAGGCCACGCACCTTCTGTCTGGGGCTGATTAGTCCCAGTCAAAAGTACGTGGTCTTCCTTTCATCTTGAGTCCAAGAAAATTATTTTGTCTTAATGCTTCATATAAAACGATTGCTACAGAGTTGGAAAGATTAAGCGACCTTATATCGCCCCACATAGGGATTCTTACCGCTGTATCCTGATACTTCTGCAGAATCGATTCAGGTATCCCGGCGCTTTCCTTTCCAAACATTATATAACAATCATCCTCGTATTGTACATCTGTATAACTTCTTGCTGCCTTCGTTGTTGCCATATATATTTTGGCTCCCGGGTTTTTTGCAAGAAAATCATCAAAATCATCATATATTCTTACATCTAATTTATCCCAATAATCAAGTCCTGCTCTTTTAAGCATTTTATCGTTAATCTTAAAACCCAATGGTTCGATAAGGTGAAGCACCGTATCCGTTGCAACACAGGTTCTTCCGATATTGCCGGTATTGGCAGGCATTTCCGGTTCATGAAGGACTATATTTAACATCTTATTTTCCTTCTTTCAATGAAATATCAAACTCGATCATTTTATCGTTATTATAAATAAGTGGTACGCATATATTCTGGGCAAACGAACTTCCGATATGAAATGTTCCCTGTATTATTGAAGGTGGTGTTATATCAATAAAAATACCCTTTGTTGATAATACTGTTGCTGCATTTCCAAGAATCATATTTCCTAACTCGCTAAGTGCACTGAGTGAAAGTTCATCAAGTGCTGTTATAGGCATCATACACATCTTAGAAGCAATGTCACATGCCACATCATTATGAAATGCCAGAAGAACCTGACCTGCAATCTGACCTGTTACTCCAAGACTAATTACAATATAGTCCGAATCAAAAGATGTTGTTTTTACATATGGTTTTCCGGCCGTCAGTTTAAGTCCGCACATATCAGAAAGTACGCTTGTTCCCGCTACAAGAAAAGGATTAATATATTCTATTTTCATTTGCTCTGCCATGTAGATTTTCTCCTGCTATTTGTTTCTTAATCTGTCAATAAATTTTTCAAGTCTTTCCATTGCTGTCTTTAAATTGCTTAATGAGCTGGCGTAGGACATTCTTAAAAATCCTTCACCGCAGTCACCGAAAGCTGTTCCCGGGACAACCGCAACCTTTTCTTCCGTAAGAAATCTTGTTGCAAACTCATCCGACGTAAGTCCAAACTCTGCTATATTTGGGAAAATATAAAATGCCCCGTATGGTTCAAAAACTTTAAGTCCCATACCACGGAGTTTGCTAAGCATAAATCTTCTTCGTCTGTCATACTCATTTCTCATCTCTTCAACTGCATCGTCACATTCTCTCAATGCCTCTACAGCAGCATACTGACTGTTGGTTGGTGCACACATAATAGCAAACTGATGTATCTTAAGCATCTGTTTGATTATTACTTCAGGTCCACAGGCATATCCCAGTCTCCAGCCTGTCATTGCATGGGCTTTGGAAAAACCATTAATTACTATAGTGCGTTCTTTCATTCCATCAATGGATGCGATTGAACAATGTCTTGTATTGCCGTATGAAAGTTCGGCATAAATCTCATCGGATACAACAAAGATATCCTTTTCCTTAACAACCTCGGCGATTTCCTCAAGTTCCTCTTTTGTCATAACTGCACCTGTAGGATTGTTAGGGAACGCAAGTACAAGAATCTTGGTCCTAGGTGTTATGGCACTGAGTAACTGCTCCTTGGTAAGCTTAAAATCATTTTCTTCTTTAAGGTTAACCGTAACAGGAACACCATCTGCAAGCGTTACACATGGCACATAAGAAACATAGCATGGCTCAGGAATGATAACTTCATCTCCCGGATTAAGCATTGCCCTGAAAGCGAGGTCTATTCCTTCGCTTCCCCCTACGGTAACAATAATTTCTTTTTCCGCATCGTAATTAAGTCCGAATCTTCTTTCGAGATATCTGCTTATCTCAATTCTCAAGTCCATAAGGCCTGAATTACTTGTGTAATATGTTTTGCCTTTTTCAAGGGTATATATTCCTTCTTCACGTATTCTCCATGGTGTATCAAAATCAGGTTCGCCCACACCCAAAGATATGGCATCCTTCATTTCACTTACCAGATCAAAAAACTTACGAATACCAGAAGGCTTAATTGTCGTTATTTTGTCAGATAATGGGTTTCTCATGGTGTAACAAGCATCCTTTCATCAGACACGGGAGCATCAAGAACTGTTCCGTGGTCTTTATATTTCTTTAATACAAAATGTGTTGAAGTGCTTAAAACTGCTTCAAGCGGAGCTAATTTGCTTGATACGAATGTAGCAACCTGCTTCATTGTCTTTCCTTCAATAATTACCGTAAAGTCAAATCCTCCGGACATAAGGTAAAGTGCGTGCACTTCGCTGTAATTATATATTCTCTCGGCAATTGAATCAAAACCGAGACCTCTCTGTGGAGTTACCTTAACTTCAATAAGTGCCGTTACTTTTTCATTGTTGGTCTTATCCCAGTTGATAAGCGTATGATAACCGCAGATAACTCTCTCCTTTTCCATTTCTGAAATTTCATTAGCTACCTCTGCTTCCGTAACTCCAAGTAAAGCGGCAAGATCCGCCAAATCTATTCTGCTGTTTTTTTCAAGAACTGCTAAAATTGCTTCACGCATATTGTAATCCATCCTTTCTGTCAGGCTGTGCCTGTATTACATCTTATCTAAATATCTGATTTCATCTTCGTTGCGAAGTATCTTACCATTGTTATCAGTTGTTCTGCCTATTATAACTGCCGGAATTCCCTCATCATTAAGGGCATTCACCATATCAGTTCCATTATCACAGGCGATTATTATACTTCCTGATGACTTCATGGTATAGGGATTAAGGTGGAAAAATTCTGCAATTTCCACTGTCTCCTGTCTTAACGGAATACGTTTCAAATCAACTTCAAACCCGCATCCGCTTCCTTCGGCAAAATCCCAGAGTGCAGTAAATATACCGCCTTCCGATATATCGTGCATGGCTGCTACACCATGCTTCATCGCGACTGCGGCCTCATCACGAACTGTAAGCCAGTCAGCATATTGTCCGGTTACACTCATATATTCATTAGAAAAGTGTTCACATAACTTTGCCATGTTGTCTTCATTACTTACAATCATTGCAGCCTCTTCAAGCGCAATCCATTTTGTAACAATTATATCCATTCCGGGCTTAACGTTGTGTATGTTGACCGGTGTAGTGCCTGCAATACCTGTTGCTGCTACACTTATACAAAACCTCTTAACGCCGTCCGTTACTTCCGTATGCCCTCCCGCAAGTGTCGTTTTGCACTTATCGCATGCTGCTTTGACACGCTTTGTATATGCCTTGAGGTTATACTCATTATAGCTTTTAGGCAACATAAAAGAAGCCTCTATCCCAAGGAGTTCTCCCCCGGAAACCCATATATTGTTCGCCGCTTTGTAAACGGCTGTTTCCGGTGCAATTACACAATCCGTAAGACCTGTTGCACAGGCTGTAAGGATGTGTATATCTCCGACGGCAAAAGAGGCTGCATCAATGCCCGTTCTTGGCGGACATTTAAGCAGATTAACAACGCTTCTTTTTAAAATTCTGTTAGGTACTTTTCCTACTGCCATTACTAACTTCCTATCATAAGGGTTATTGGTTAATAATATCATATTTTACCGTTCATTCCAACCCTAATTTCCTCTTGGTTCTTGATATAATATGATTTTTTTCGTATAATCCAACTATCAGGAAATAGCAGATATAAGAAGAGGTACAACCATTGCAAGTACAAGTATTACAACAAGTACAGTTGTCATTATTCTTCTGTTTTTCTTATTATACATCACAATACTTCCTTTCTGAGGTGATTCTATGTTTAAAAATTTTGGATGGGTTATTTTATTTTGTACTATTATAATCGGAATGTTAATATTATATGAATGTAAAAAACATTCCCGTAAATCAGATTCTGCCAAGGCATCTTTCTGGGCAAGGGAGGCAAGAGCCAATACCGTCCGCAGAAAAGATATTTCAAATCTCAATTACATAAATATTCCCGATTCTGTCATCCCTTCCGATATTTCAGATGATGAAATTAACGAATACCGCACAACTCTTTTAAATCTGCAGGTCAGAAAAATTCTTAATCTTTCAGGTCTTACCAATACTGACTTAAAGGAAAAATACGGTGTTGCCAACCTTTCATCACTATCTGAATATGATGAAAATTATATCACACTTGTCAATATAATTGCCAGATGTGGTGCAAGACTTATTGAGATTGGGAACTGTTCACTGGCTGCTGTAATTCTTGAATACGGTATATCAATCGGTACTGACGTAAGCCGCAATTACTACATGTTAGCAGAACTTTACCGTAAAGACAATAATATAACCGGTATTAATTCATTAATCGAAAGTGCCGATAAGCTGGATTCCATAATGAAGGCACCCATCCTTTCAAAACTTAATGAAATTAAAGCTGCCGTCTCATAATTCCATACTCGGATAATATTCTGTCGATTTCCCTTGAAGCCTGGCTTTTTGTCAGGTTTTCGATTATGTAGTCAGGTTTTATATTATGTCTTTCTATAAGGGATTTAAGGTAATTTACCTGTTTGGGTGTAATCCCCGCAGCTTTCTGTTTCTTAAAGTGATACTGTTCAACAATCGTTTCCTCTCCTGAAAGTTCACACAATCTGAAATACACATTGGCAGCGGACATGGCATCTTCGTATGCCCTGTGGTGTATCGTCACTATGTCAAACATTTCACAAAGGTGTTCAAGATTCTTTGATTCATTGGCCGGCAATACTTTTTTGGCAAACTTCAAAGTATCTATTGCTTCCGCACTGTATTCTATACTGTGTCCTGCGAGGGCTCCCGCTATAAATGTATAATCAAATATCACATTATGTCCCAGAATCACATCATTACCTATAAATTCCATAATTCTGTCCAGCTCATCATCAATATAAGGTGCTTTGCTTACCATATCGTCATCAATTCCGGTTATCTCTGTTATACGTTCCGGGATATGGACTCCCGGATTAATCAAGGTATTATATTGGTCCACAGGCTTTCCGTCCCTGTATCTTACCGCACCTAATTCTATTATTTTATTATCATAAGGGCTAAGACCTGTTGTCTCAAGGTCGATTGCCACAAAATCTTTTATCATTATTATTTTCCTTTTCCTGCTTTACATAAATCCCTTAAAAAACATTCCTCACATTTAGGGTTTCTTGCAAAGCATATATTTCTTCCCAGCCTTATTATCTGAATATTATATAAAATCCAATGGTCTTTAGGAAGAACCTTCATAAGGTCAAATTCTATTTTAACAGGGTCATCTTCTTTTGTAAGTCCTAACTTCCCGGAAATTCTTTTAACATGTGTATCCACCACAATACTCGGTTCATGATAGATATTTCCTCTTATCACATTGGCAGTCTTTCTGCGCACTCCGCTTAATGCCGTAAGGCTTTCGATGTCTCTTGGTACTTCCCCGTTATGGCGTTCCAGAAGTTCCGTGGCACAAGCCTTAATATTTTTTGCTTTATTGTGGTAAAAACCTGTGGACCGTATATCTTCCTCAAGTTCTTTAATGCCCGCTTTAGAAAAATCCTCCAAGGTTCTGTATTTTTTAAAAAGCTTTTCTGTCACTATATTAACCCTTGCATCTGTACACTGGGCACTTAATATGGTGGCAAAAAGAAGCTGCCATGCGCTGTCATGATTAAGATAGCAGGTAAGCTCTGTGGTATAAAATTCATCCAGCCGTTTTGTAACAAGCAAAGCCCGTTCCTTTACCGTCATGTGTATTCCTCCATTCTCTTGTTATATTTTATAAGGACTTTGTACGTATTGCAAGGAGTGTTTTTTCATGTTAATATATTGTATATGAGTGAAAGATTAAATTTCAGACAACTGCTTAGAGAAAAAGATTCGGATGCCGTTGTGTATATAATAGGAATCTGCATATTTTTTATTACTGGAATTACAGCATTGATTATCAAAGGAATTGCTGTCCGTTACAATATTAATATGCTTACAGAGTGTCAGTTCCGCCACCTTACAGGTCT
>ERZ780101.54-NODE-54-length-33264-cov-6.69547_pt1 | contig 33264 bp, 56 predicted proteins | sample MGYA00433085_ERZ780101 | MGnify/ENA primary metagenome ERZ780101 (study PRJEB29588, sample SAMEA1970465) | human gut metagenome | biome: human gut; feature: human-associated habitat; material: faeces | place: Denmark | collected 2008/2010 ... | reverse complement strand
TTCACGCTTTGAAAATCCCTTGTTGTTTTGTAATTATTTTTTGTAACCCTCTGAAACTCAACTACTTACAATTGTATATTATTCCACTAATATTGTATAAATATTCTCCAAATATATTTAGTTAAATTTCATTCACTGTGTTAAAAGATTTAAGTTAAAAAATTAAGTTAAAACGTTATTTTTACTGACATTATGGCAGCTTTTTTATACACTTATTTACATTGTAACTCATTGATATTCAAGTACTTACAATATTTAGGCTTAAATAGTATGACAAACCTTTAGTAATGTTAAAAATGTTCTGCCAAATAGTCTGACAATTTCTTTTATGTTTACATATTCTGTCAGTATTTGTTAAATGCTTATGTTTTATAAGTGCTTGATAATCAACTACTTATAGTGTTTAACATATATGATTTTAACACATTTTGTCGTATAGTTTTTGCAATATAGTAAGTAGATAGGGGAAGCTTATCGACGGTCAACGCGGCACCGCCAATATAGGGAACGCTGCACTAAACTATTTTGAATTATGAAGACTTTGAATGAAAGAGTGAAAGATGTAGTACGTACTGCCGTACTTGACGCGGACTACACTGAATTAGGTGAACAGTCTAAAGCCGTTCAATTCTGGCTACAGAATGACTCTAAGTACATTCAGCTGAAAAAGGCATTGGAAGACTACAGACTCAAGGCTTTTGCTGAAAGTCCTGACTATCAAAAGATAAGCCGTGCCACGTTGTTCACCGCTTTTGTAGCGGTTTCTAAACTTGTAAAAGGCATAAACATACCTGGGAACTACCTTACAGAGGACAACGGGAAAATCCTTGAGCGTCTTGCATCTGAGAATATATGTGATACAGACTCACGTATAGCTTCACTTATATGTAGGGTTAACGACACATTCAAGCCAACAAAGGTAACACGGTCTATAGAGTTTGTCCCGTACACCATTCCAGAGATTCGCAAACTGGTGGAGTTAATCCAGCTGGGTATCTTGGAAAGAGAAAAGGTAAGACAGCAAGTAAGAGAAGGTAAGCGTAAACGTTAACCTTTAGGACTCAAGACAATTACAAAGGACTGCAATATATTGCAGCCCTTTTTTGATACCACAATTTTTAAGGGTGCCCAAAATGGGTGCCCTTTGTTATATCCTTTTTTTTGAGGATAATTCACAAGGTAATGAAGACAAAAAATGTGCTGCAATGGTGCAGCGCTCCAGCTGTCTAAACCGACATTCCGTATATCTCAAGTAACGGAACACTTCCAGACGGAAATAAATATCCTGAGGGTGTGACAGGCGAGAGGACAGACAGAGGGCAAACGTTCCGTGTGAATGGAGCGAGCGGAGGAGAAATCCCGTCGAGCTGTCGAGAAAATCAGGAAGGAGCCAAGCGAGCGTTTAAGCGTGCTAACTACCTTTTCCGAGTCAAGCCCTACGCACTGAGTAGGAGTAGATGCAGGCACGGAGAGCAGGATCACGGCAAAAGTTGTACGGATCCCGCCACGATCCGAAGGCAAAGGAGAAGGCAAGAGCAGCCAGCAGAGGCAGGAGCGGAAACTCCCAGGAGAGCAACCCAATGCACCGTGGAGCCTGAGCCTAACATAAAGCGTTATGTGGGTATTGAGAATTAATCATAATTCATATTCTATCGTATGAGCGTGCGAGGTGTGGTTAACCAGAAACGCTCAATATCCGTTATCCGTCACGTGTGGCGGAGCGAGTGAAGAAAGTAGATACTGAACGGATTAATGAAATCTACCTGAAAGCGGTTATATGTCAGCCGTGTTACCCTTGAGTATGCAGCAGGAAAACATATCGGACCAATCTTGTTAAATTGGAGGGTGCCGAATGACGTGAGACATTTTGCAACGAGAGCAAAAGGAAATGGAGGCATCCTGGCTAATGGGGTTGAGAAATCAACCCTACAATATAAACCATTAAAATTGTAGAATTATGAAGAAGATTGCGTGCAGTTCATTGTGTGTGTTGTTTATCATTTTGGCGTGCTCCCTGATACCTGCCTATATCACAGGTGTCAGAGAGCTGCTGGATGCAGCCACACTGACGGAGATAGACTGGAACCTGACAATGACAAGCGGTGTATTGTTCACCGTTTCCACTGCCTTCCTTGGTGTAATCATTGCAGACGTGTTCATATCTGCGTATCTGGCGGTAAAGAAGTAAAGCCTGAACGAGCAGGGCATCATTTAATGTGGTGTCCTGCTTTCATCATTAACTGAATGATTTGAAAACTATAGAATTATGACAAACGAGATTTATTACGAGATGGCAGGCGGTTATATCTGCCTCTGTCATTATGGAGATCAGCTCCCAGAGACTTCACCGGATAGAGAAGGAAAGGAGGTGGCACTATGAGAAGAGAGAAGATATACAGCAGTACGATAATTCTGCTTGGAATTATTCAGGTGCTTCCAATTTTCCTGCTCCTGGGAAGTACGATAATTGGCGGTCTGCTTGGAGTGGTTTATGCCGTTCTGCTCTGGAAATTCTGGAGAAGTACGAGAATTGGAAGATGGTTCATGCGAGAGTGGTGGCGTTCAACGCTGCTTCTTGAGAGGATCATCTTCGGAGGCAATGCAGATTGTTGAAATTCTGCGGTGAAAATGCCGGAGCCTGAAAACTGCCTGTAATCCGGGCAGTACGATAATACTAACTAAAAACAAAAGAATTATGAAAACAAGAAGACAGGCAGCCATGGAGCTGCTTCCATTGTATAATGCAATGGAGACAAGGAAAATCACATTAGGCACTCTCGCAAGGAAAATGTATAAGTGCGGTGATTGCTGGAGATGTGTCGGTGTGGGCTACGACTACACCGTGTAAGCCAAAACAGGCAGTACGATAATCCGTGCTGCCTTCATTGTCTAACCAAAACTTTGAATTATGGAATATATCAGAACCAAAGAGTATGAAACCACCATCGACGTATACTTCGACGGTGAAAAATATGTTTTCATCAACCGCTTCATCGGTCTCGTTGCCGTTGCCAGAAGAAAAGGGATACCGGCAATCTCCGATGACGGGAACACCTGTTATTCCACATTCACGGTGGAGCACACTGACAGCATCTGCAAAGAGACGATAATAAAGGTAATACAGAAGCAGGAGAGCCAGTATCTCCCGTGCAGCGTCGCCTACGAATGGCAGGAGGAGCAGAAATATTCCTCTCTTCCTTACTCTGTCTCCGTGAAGCTGGAGAGAATGGGATAGCCTGAATGATCCTCACGTTTGAAACGTGGGGATTTCTTTTTTACTAATCCTAAAAAAAGAAGAATTATGAAAACAAGAAAGTACAAGACCCTCGTCGGTTTGCTTAGAGCAGCCGATGTACGACAATTCACGATGGACAACTTTCTTAGCGGTCATTTCTACCCCTCCAATAGTCTCTACGCGTGTAGATTTGAGCTTGCCGACAACGCTCTGCGTGAGCTGTCTGACGGCTTCTGTCAAGCTCTGGGTTGTCAGAAAAGAAAGTACGACGAGGTATTCCACAACATGAAGTATGGCAGAATCAAGAACTGTGGCATACTTTCCCGTCTGTGGGTTGAGCTGCGTGACAACAAACCGAGCTTCACCTTCTGCGTAGGACAAGACGGAGATTATGAGTATCCGCTTGTTAGAAGAACCCTCTATCGGGGTTATTGATCCAAACGGCGTACATCCCAAGTGTGCGCCTCTTTTTACTAACCCTTTAAAACATTAAGAATTATGATTTACATTAAAAGTTTCAAAAACTACGAAGAGTTCAAGAAGTTGTTTGCAATCGTGGAACACGGCAACGGAGCCAAGTCTCGCAAGAACAAGATCTTGCTTGCATGGCTCAAGGACAGACGTTTCCTCAAGACGTGGCTGTACGCTCAGCGCCTCTCTCTGAAAAAGGGTGTCAATAAGGAGCTAATCTTCAAGTATGACTATCTGAGCGCTAAATCTATGGATGATGTCAAGAATGCCGTCATGCATATAATGCGTTGGTTTGCGCCGTATGTGTTCGACCCTCAAAATGAATCTTATGATGTCGAAGGCAGCACGTTGTTCAACCTTAACGATTGGACCTTGCGCCACCGGACTCTCTATCTTGACGACTTCAACGGGTTGTGCACCGACGGAGACACAAAATCCGTCCGCTACATCAATTCTGAGCGTGACGACAGGGTGTTCAAGATGAAGGCAGGAAAATTCATAACTTCCTGTCTCGACAGTCTGCCGTTCACAGAAATCCTACCTGAACAGGTCAAACGATGGATAGGCGAGGAGTTCGCCCGTGACTGGCAGGTCTATGCAGAGTCTCGCATCGGAGAACAAACACTGACACTCCACGTGGGATCTGACGAAAGCGACTTTGAGACCATCTACGACAAAGACCTATACAAGGGAGATTTCCACTCCTGTATGGGAGGCGAGGACCAATACTCCTTCTATACCAACGCCGTGGATGCCAGCGCAGCATGGCTGACAGACAGTGACGGAATGATAGTGGCACGTTGTGTCATCTTCAATGACGTCAGAGACGAGGAAGGGAAATCCTGGAGACTGGCAGAGCGTCAATACTCGTCCGATATGGACGAAGCCCTAAAGCAGGCGCTTGTGGACAGACTCATCAAAGAAGGTCTCATCGACGGCTACAAGCGTGTCGGTGTCGATTGTAACGACAACAGGAATTTCGTTGCCAACAACGGCGAGTCCCTGAGAGCAAAGCGGTTCTCTATCGAATGCCGGCTGTGTGAAGATGATACGTTGTCGTATCAGGACAGTTTTGTCTATTACGACTACAACAAAGACATCGCATACAATTATTGCGATGCCCAATACACCGACAAGCTGGACGAAACCGATCGTTATTTCGAGCGTTCACACAACAACGAAGTATGGTCGGAATATTCGGAAGAGTGGATCGCCGATGATGACGCCGAGTATGACGACTATCACGAGGACTGGATGCACGAGGACTGTTTGACTTATGCTATCTATAACGGACGCCAAATCCGTCTAAACGGATTCCGCACGTCTGATTTCGTGTGGTCTGAAGAGGAAGACTGCTACATCTATGAGGATGAGGCGGTATGGGTTGAAAACCTCGACGACCATATTCTGAAAAGTAACGCCATCGAGGACATCCACGGAAATTGGCAGCGTGCAGACGATTGTGTACACTCTGCATATCACGATGAGTACATCCTCAAAGAGGATGCTATTTACTCCGAAGTCCTCGAAGACTGGTTCGAAGACGAGGATACGATGTACGAAGCAGAGGAAGAACAACTTGAAGTAGAAGCCTGAAAAAGGCGGGAGATACAATGCTCCTGCCTTTACATCATTAACCATTAAAACACTTAGAATTATGAAAGAGAAATTGAATTACGAGTTACTAAAAAACCTTTACTGCATCCATTCAAAGAGCGGCAGTGAGAAACGCATCCGCCGATTCATCAAGAAGTGGCTAAAAGCCAATGTTCCTGAAGCTGTCGTGACACAGGACAATACAGGAAACCTCTACATCACGAAAGGTGTAGCGGTTAGTTACCCCTGCCTGTGCGCACACATGGACCAGGTGCAGGATTTCCATCCTTCTGACTTCACTTATGTGGAGACCAACAAGGTCATTTTCGGATATTCTCCCAAGATGCGCAAGCAGTGCGGACTGGGAGCCGACGACAAGAACGGGATTTTCCTTGCGCTCTCTGCGCTGATTGAATACCCTGTCCTCAAATGTGCCTTCTTCGTCGGAGAGGAAATCGGCTGCATCGGCTCAAGCGCCGCAGACATCGGATTCTTCATAGACTGCCGTTTCTGTGCCCAGATTGACAGGCGTGGCAGCAGTGACATGGTGACAGAAATCTCCGGTCCGCTCTGCTCGGATAGTTTCATCAAGGCTGCGGACTGCGAAAGCTGGGGCTACCGTGAGTCCGGCGGAATGATGACGGACGTAGAGGCTCTTGCAGAAGCCGGTGTCAGCGTGTCGTGCATCAATCTGTCCTGCGGATATTACAATCCGCACACCGACTGCGAGTTCACCCACAAGCCCGACCTTGAGAAATGCTGGGCTTTCGTATGCCATCTCATAGAGGACTGCACTGCGGTCTATCCGTTCGAATACACAAACGGATATCAAGGTACAACAAGAACTTTTTACGTCAAAGACAGTCTCTTATATGAGATGGAATGTGTCCTTGCAGAAGAACCGAATACCACATTCAGAGACTTCTACGACAACGTGGGATGTGTGTATCCTGAGGTCAGTAGAGAAAGTCAGCGCATACTGTTCGACTTTGCTAAGAAGTAAGCCTTAAAGAGCCCTGCTCCTCACGGAGTGGGGCTTCTATTTCCTAACCTTTAAATTTCAAGAATATGGACAAGAAAAAGTACATTGAAATCCTGTCTTCCGAGGCAGAGAAGAACGGCAGGCCACAAGAGTCTGCCCTGGATGATTTCCTCGACTACGTGATAGACTATTTCGACGTCAAGAGCCTGCAGTCCAATATGGACTCATACGGCGATCACATTCTGGAGCAGATGCGCAAATCGCACGGCTTCTTCAATCTTGTCATAATGTGGCTTCAAGATGTCGCCAAGGCTATGGAGTGTGGAGAATGGCTCGATGTGTTCGGCATTCTTTATGAGGAGATGTACCTCTCTCGCGGCAAGGCTTCACGCACGGGACAGTTCTTCACTCCCCAGTGCGTGTCAGACCTCATGGCTCAGACAATCGACACCGGCAAGGAATGTGGCACGGTCAACGACTGCGCTTCCGGCAGCGGACGTCTCCTTCTCGCCCATTATATCAGCAAGAGCAGGACGGATCATTATGCCGGACGCCGCTTCAAGTATGTGGCGCAGGATTGCGATCCTATCGCCTGCAAGATGTGCGCCTGCAACATGATGGCGCACGGAATGTACGGAATGGTCATCTACCAGAACACTCTGACGATGAGCGTGCCCTCCGTTGTGTATTATATCAACGAGGCTAAATATCCGTTCGACACACCTTACTGCTCCATCCGTGCGGTACGCAACGAAAAAGCCTGAAACGGCATCCCCTGCGGAGGCACATGTTTAACCTAAAAACAACGAATTATGGAAAAGAATATTGTAGAGTATTGGATACACAAGGGCGAGATTGCCGAAAAGGTAGCCGACTACATCAGTGTCAAGAATTTTGCCAAAGCGATAGAGGCTCTTTATCGTGAGTGTTTGGAAGACTACGAGAACTCTGAGGACATAGAGGAGTACCTCGCCGATTGTGGGGTGGGTAATATTCAGTCTCTCGCTTGGGATTTTACTATGAAAGTGAACAGAGACATGAAAGAATACCTCCACATGCGAAATCATAACATGAGCGGCAATTTTGCCAACATCGAGGACGACTATCCCGCTCACATCACGGGTACACGATGGAGTTCAGATTATGCTGGCGACGACTACTACCGTCTGTTTCCTCAAATGGTTGCACGTTTGGACGCAGCGGAAGATAGTGAACAGGCTGACGAGGACAGAATGTATCTCATGGATTGGTTTTTCGACGCCTTCGGTACGTACAACATCAAGTACAAATTCCAGAACGATCTTTCGGAGATTGCGTGTGTGTTTGAACAGCAATGTGTTACCGCCTAAACAGCCTCCCTTCGGGGAGTTGCAATTAACCAACAGATTACAGAATTATAGGAAAGTCAATCAAAACAAAATTGGAGATGTGGACTGCGTGGGGTTATTGTATGACTCCGCAGATATTCAGTTCAAGAAGTAAGGCATTGGAGTACGCACATGAAATGCGCGACAATGGCTATATTTTCGGTTTCAGAGCGTCTCCCGCCTAAAAAAGTCCGCAGAAATGCGGATGCAATTAACCAAAAAAAATAAAGAATTATGAAAGCAAGACTTTATCACGACACAAGAAAGAAGTTCCGTGATTGCGTTGACGCATGGAGCATGTACTTCCCTTACCCAAAGTGGATGAGAGAGGAGAATCCTGGAGTGTACGGGTGTTTTATTGGCTGCAAGCCGACAGAAAGCGGTATGATAAGGTGTACCGTTGAATACGATGAGTTTATTCCGGGCTTTCGCAGCAGACCATATCTCGGCAAGAGGGTTGACGTGAAGACAACCCCGAAAGCTTTTCAGAAGATTTCCCGCTATCAGGAGAGGTTGTGGAACAATGCGATCACAAGGAATACTGACGATGCGTGGGAAGCATGGAACAGAGCCTAAAAACAGGCAGTATGATTTGTCGTGCTGCCGCCACATGTTTAACCAATTAAAAACAATGAATATGAGCAATGATGTTATCAAAACCGAAGAAATATGCGACTACAGAATCCAGATTTGTCGCGACAACTATCCTCCATGTCCGTGCAAGGACTGGGATATGTTGGGCGTACATCTTTTCAATAGCGGCAGGAGTTTATCGGAAGCCTCAAACTACGAGGAGCTGTTCTATACAAGCAGTCATTCTCTTGCTGATGCAGCGTGCGAGCTTGCCTGTAAGTATGTACCGCAGAAGAAATTCATCGAGTACATCAACAAGTATCTCCGTGACTCCCTGCGCTTCCGTTATGACCGCTCTGACCGTCTATGGTATCTTGAACAGTATCATAAATTCGGAAACACTGACGGGAAATGGTATCAGATATACAACTTTATGCCCGACGAGGTGAAGGACGGCATCTGTGGAGAACTTTCCGAGTTTCTTGACGAGGAGGATTTTATCTATCTTCTCTCGAATTGTCAGACGGAGATTGCTGTGCATGAATGGTCATCATGCGGCTACTGCCAGGGCGATTACGTTGAGGGCTTCTCCTATTGCACGAAGGAGCGTTTCATAAAACGTTACGGCGGTACTACAAAGGACTGGCAGAAACGTGCGGTTTCCGCTATGGAGAGCGAAGTGGAGTGTATCGGCAAATGGATGTGGGGCGACGTGTTAGGTTTCGTTCTTGAAAAGAAGGTGCGTTACACGAAGGTCTACGAGGACGACGAGAAAGCTGACGAGGATGATTACGACTGGGAGGAGGTAGACTCTTGTTGGGGATACTATTGCGACGAGGACGAGCTGATAAAGGAAGTAATCGAAGAACACCATTTGCATCCGAGCGTTGCAGCCTAAACAGAGGAGGCTTACGCCTCCTACAATAACCAACAATAAAAAAAATATGAATACAAGATTAGAAGTAGTGCCATGTGGCATTGGTGATGTTTTCGGTGGCAGAATGTGGTTTTGCGTGAAGCCAGACAACGCTCGCGAAGTCGCACGATTTTGCACTAAACGAGAGTGTGAGCAGTATATACGCAAAGAACACCATTCCGACCCTCACCTCCTGAAAGTTTTACGCAACACTCATGGCAGAGCATTTATTTACGCCTAAAAACAGAGAGCTTGTGCTCTCTGACATCATTAACCAAAATTCAGAATTTATGAGAAAGATAAAATGTGACTACCATTATGTAGACAACCTCGTCGCACGATACGAAGAGGCGGGAGGATATGCCATACAGCTCAATGAGGGTTCGCTCGCCTCTGGCGACTGGATCCTGTACGACGATACAGGGAAACTGAAATGCTTCTATATCTACGAGGAAGCTCTCAGCTCATGGGCTTCATGCCAGATCGTACAGGTTTACAGGGACTGGAACGGATTCCCGAAGAAATACAAGAAGATGGTGGAATCCTGCTGTGTCTACGCCTAAAAACAGAGGGGCAATCCCTCTGACATCATTAACCAAAACTTTAGAATTATGAGATTTTACGTATCAGTAACAGAGGTGCTAAACAGAGTGGTGGCTACCGAAGCCGAAGATTATTCAGAGGCTATTAATAAAGTGCAAAATGCCATCTATGAAGAGGAAATAACTCTCAATCAAAACGACTGGGTAGACGAGAAAGTGACCGTTTGCGACCATGAACAGGAGGAACACAGGGAAGCAGAGAGAAACGGCACTGTTTACCAGGAGATTTAGCCGGACGGAGGCACACGCCTCCACATCATTAACCAAATTTTTACAATCATGGATATAGCAATAATGAATTATTCGACAGCTGAAATCACAACAATCACAGGCTGTCCAGACGAGTGGGAGAACGAGCAGATCGAAGAATATCTCTTCAAGAAACTCAATCTCAAAGAGAGTGAAATACACTATATGTGTGCCAAAAGCGTCACCCACAAGACGGAGAAATACCGGCCGCTTGAGGTGTGGCCTCTCCTGGAGCAGCTCCAGGAGCTGAAAGTGAAGTATCCTGATGCCCTGTTGCTCTTCCGTAGCGGCGATTTCTACGAGGCTTATATGGAGGATGCAGTGACAGCTGCCAATCTCCTCGGAATAACGCTGACGCGCTACAGCAAGCAGATGGACGGCGAAGGCAAGCCGATAAAACTGGCAGGATTCCCTTATCATGCTCTCGACACCTATCTGCCGAAGCTTATACGGGCAGGACAACGGGTTATCATCTGCGACCATACGGATATTCTTCCTGCACGATAGCCGCAAGCCTTGAAAGGTGGGGCTGAAAAGCCTCACCGCATACAAACCAAAACTTTAGGAATATGACAGAACAGGAAATCATCAGGAGGGTGGAGAACGGAGAGAAGTTCTTCATAAACCTCGAAAAGCGCACTCTGCGCATCGCAAACCACCTCGTTGACCTCAAGGAGGTGGAGATGCCCGAATACGACGGCGACGTGTTGAAGGAGATAGAGAGGAGATACAGGATATACAAACACTCCGTCCCCTCCGAACGCTCTGAGTCACACCGCCGCAGATATTTCAAGGCTCTGCCGGAAAGTAAGCTGTCCGACGAGGCGATGATGTACGGAGAGCAGCGTGAGGTCGCACGGTGCAGCCTTGAGCTCTTCGTCCTCATGGCAATAGTCAGAGGCATCCTCACATGGCACGAGGAATGGGGTTCGTGGTTCTGGCAGTCATCTGCCGACAAAGACCTCATATTGTTCCGCCAGTGGATTGGAGCAGAATAGCCGGAACGGGCAGGGTTCTTCCCTGTCCTCAAGAATTAGCAAACCTTTTTATTAACATCAAAATTTTGAATTATGAAATGAAACGTAATGATTTCAGGTGAGTTCACTATGACTGAGTTGGAAAACAAGGCGACAGACAACGGCAAGAAGACCGCCGTCAAGACTGCGGCTGCACGCATAGCGGCCCTCAAGGCTGCCGGCATCGACACTTCAAACTATTTCTCTCTCGGAGAGCAGATGGTGGTCAAGGTCGTTGACGGAGTGCCTGTAGAGGTCACTGACGATGATCCCGTGTTCAACAAGATCAAGACCGGGGGATATATCAGCCACTACAAGCTCTTCCGCCGGTGGGTGATGGCACAGATGTTCCGCATCCTACGCGAAATGGAAGAGCGCAACCTCAGTTTCAACAAGGTGCTGCAGGGCTTCGGCTACGAATACCAGTGGCGCATGGTCGAAAACGAGTTTCTCGCACAGATGAAGATGTTCCGCCACGGAGACACAAGCTGCCTCAAGCAGCGTAAGCTCTTCTTTGACGGCAAGACTCTGGCTGACATGATAGACGATTATATCGACAAGCTGAAAGCCTACATTGAAGACAATCTCATGTATAGGACAGACAAGCATGGTGTCCGCAGACCGAAGCACACGTGCAAGGGAATGCCTTATGTGCGTCTCAACAACGTCAACATCTTCGTGGATGACCTTAATACGAAAGTATACAGACCGTTCAGGGAGATGGCATCCATTGCCACACACACCACCAATCCGGAGGAACTTTACAAAATCGTGGCAGCGTTCAACAAGAAACACAGGCATCTGTGCCACATCACGAAGCACTCTTCAGCGTTCATCAACGCCTACAAGGGAGCAGGAGCGTATTTCACGATGCGCAACCTCATAATGTTCCACGGCGCACGTTTCCTCGGCATGAGCGAGAGCCGGTCTCTTGAGCATGTCGATGCCAAGGCGAACGCTTACAGAGAGGAGGGATGGCGCATGATGGGTGTTCTCAAGCAGCTCATCGCCGTTTCCCACATCTCCGTTGAAGCGAAAATCAAAGAGTGGGAATAACACGCTCTCCTGAAGCCGACAGCGTGCGGTGGGCAGGCATTCTTTACAGAAGCTCGTTTAAGCGGATCTCTCCACCTGGAACACCTCCAGGTTCCGTGATCCCCAAGAGTAGCTTCTACAATCAGAAACTTGCAGCAAGGCTCCAGGCCTGCGGCCGCACACAAGCCTAATGGCCCGTCACCGTCAAAAGTGGCGGGCTTCTTAGTATAAACCACTTAAATAATAGAGATATGAATTTAAATGAACTATCCCCCGACCAGAGGGAGGAGCTGAAATGTTCCCTCCTTGAAGAAGTCCTCGGCAGCGAACCCTCATGGGATGAGTATTCACGTGCCGACGAAATCGTCAGCTACGACATCCTTGAGCAGAGATACGGCAGCACTGTATTCTACAACGACGACTTCTTCTGCTCCTGCGGTTGAGCCAAAGGTGGCGTATGCCACCGCACATAAACCATTAAAACAATAGAGATATGAACAAAATCAAAGTAGGTATGAGAGTGTACTGTGACATACATTCTCAGTCAAAGGAACATATCGTGACTCACATTTCAGAGGAAAGAGGATTCGCAGGGATTGACAACGACTTCTGGTGGCCTATAGACCAGTGCTTCTCTGTGGTGAAGTAACTAAAAAGCGCAGACTAAGAACTGCGCACAATAACCAAAACGTTACGAATTATGACAGAAAAAGAAAGAATTGTAGATGCCATCGCATGGCACGTGAACTACAGACTTGGTGACAAAGGGGAGATGTACGTGATAAACGGAAAGCTTGCATGGGTTGGAATACAACACAAGAACGATGCCGACTTATCCTTCCTCGAAAGCATTGGTATCTCGATACCTCCATACTACGAGGAAAAGCATTGGTTTAGAGACAAGTCTGATTTCGATCTATTCCTCAATAACGAAATCTTCAGGAAGGTATGTGAGGATTTTGCAGTCAACAAGCACGCCTAAAAAGAGAGGGTAGCTCCCTCTCGCATAAACCATTAAAACAAAACAGAATTATGAAAGAAGACAAAATCCTCGATATGTTCTTCGAGCCCGAACGCTGGCAGTACGCCATCGCAAAGGGTGTAGACAAGGACATAAACAAAGCTACATTGTATCAGCTCACAACTCCTGAGGCTCGCTCGCTAATGTATCAGCGGATGCGCGACGGACAATACAAGATAATGCCTCCGCACACGGCTGAGATACCGAAAGACAACGGCGATTTCCGCACGGTCTACGTAAATGAACCCTGCGACCGCATAGTCCTTTCCATAGCCAACGACCTCTTCTTCGAGCTGATGCCCGAAATGCTCCATCCACGCTGCAAGTCCTACCAGAAAGGTATAGGCTGCGGAAAGGTGGTGCAGGAGGTGTCAAGCCGCATCTGCGATGCCGGAGGAAAGACTGTCGGATGGAAGTCCGACCTCTCCAAATACTTCGATTCCGTCCCTCTCTCATTCATAGATAGGGCATTCGACAGGATAGAGGAGAAATACGGAAAATCGGCGCTCGTCGCCATTATCCGCGACTATTACCATTCCGACCTCTACTTCGACACACAGGGCAACCTGTGCCGCAGCTACCAGTCCCTCAAGCAGGGATGTGCCGTGGCTGCATGGCTCGCCGATGTCGTCCTCTGCCATATAGACGAGCGTCTGTCCGGTCTCAACGGATATTATGTCCGCTATTCCGACGACACCCTGTATGTCGGAGAGGACTATGAAGAGGCGATGCGCATAATGCAGGAGGAACTGGCGGTAATGCAGATGAAACTCAACCCCAGGAAGGTTGAATATCTCGACGCGGACCACTGGTTCAAGTTCCTCGGATATTCCATCAAGGGGAGCTGCATCTCATTGTCTTCCTCGCGCATCAAGACTTTCCAGAAGGAAATAGAGCGCAGGACAATAAGGAAGCGCAACAACACCTTTACACGTGCCGTGAACGCCGTAAACCGCTATCTCTACAAGGGGTACGGGGAATTTTCGTGGGCTACGCAGGTACTGCCGGTCATCAACGTTAAAGAGGACATCGACAAGCTCAACGCCTTCGTCATGGACTGCCTCCGTGCCGTCCATACGGGCAAGAGCAAGGTCGGCGGACTCGGATATGTCAAGACGCAGGCAGTGGGATGCGTTGACCGCGGACGTGGCAGGAATGTCACGGCGAACAGGAGCAAGACGGAAAGCAAAATCAGAGGCTATCTCTCCATCGGATGTGCACGCAACGCGATGATGACACGTCGCGCTGCATACGACACACTGGTGGCAAACCTCTGACACACTGCGGTGGCGCACACCACCTCAATACCCACGGACGGATCCATTCACTAAGTCAGGGTTAATCAGGACGGCACGATGCCGTCTTTCTAAGACCCTGACTTACGATCAGTCTCCTGTAGTCATGTGCCGTACCGTCGGTGGGTATCATCATCCGGGCACACGGACCGGGGAGTAGGACGGACAAAGTTTAATTTCCTGCCTTAAGGACGGCAAGGTGCCTTGAGATATTCTCCAAGGTACCTTACTCGCCCAAGGCAGGCAATATCGTCACATTATTTTCATGTGCCGGTCCGTCACTCTCCCCACATGCGGCGCACACCGCCACATTCCGACGAATGGCTCTCGTTCATATATCCGGTTCTTAACCAGAAATAGCGGATGTACTCATCTCCATTCCTGAGATGAGTACACATCCTCGATTTCTGGCAGACCGGCTATAAATCGCTCCATTACAGCAATGTGCCAAGCCAAAGGTCGGAACATCATCCGTGGACGCGGACCGTCTGCCTGCCTGCCTTATTTAACATATCTGGATACAATCCACCGGCATCCACCGGGAAATTCCCCGTTACTGTCCGGTGTCCATCCAGACATTATCTGTATAATACAGAAACGTCCCGTCAGACAGGGGGAGACGGATTTTCATTGCCGAAAAAGACACACAAGTGGGAACGCTTCAACAATCCCGTATGAATTGCGGCGGGACACAAATATCTGTGGCGTCCCGCCGCTTGATACTCATACTGGATAGTATCTACTGGCTACAGCAAGGCAACAATTTCCTTGAGTGTGTCTACAATACAACCAAAGCCCATTGCAGGGCGTTCCGTCAGGGACGTGCTATTCATGTTAGTCGTTCAGGTATGACGCGTCGAAGGGTAGAACCCATCCTTCAACGCGTCATCCGTAACGCCTTTACAATCTATACTCTATACCCCATGCAACACAGCGGCGGAGACGGGACAGGCATTGCAGCCTGAAAGTGCGCAAGAAGGAACATTCAGGAAAACAGTACGTATAGAATGATGGTCCTGCCAGTCTATCGCCTGGTAGTCCGATTATTCCACTTTACTGTTTTAATCAACGACATACAGACAAGCAACGCATCCTTTGAGCGCACACAATTTCATTAACTTCTTAATTTTTTGGATTATGAAAAGAATCGACAACATTTCCGAAGCTTATTCACACAAGCTCACCGCAGCTCCAATCGACGGCAAGAACGTAGTGGAAGAGGCTCTCTTGGAGGCAATCTTCGACAATTCCGCATTCGTATCAAACAAGCACGATGACTCCATCGGCTTCATCGACGAATGGCCTGCAAGCGTACATGTGGCAGGAAACGGACTCGTATTGCAGAACCTCAGTTCCTCACTGCATCACATCATCATGATGCGCAAGGCGGTAGAGAGGCTGACCGGCGATGCCTGCAACGGCATCAGCGCACACGGCACACTGGCGTATCTCGACGACGAGGAGGCGATACCGCTCGTCTATTTCTTCTCCGTCACACCTGCACGGAGCCTGGCGGTGACAATCTTCTATGCTCCTGAATAGCCTGCTAAAGCCTTCGCCACTTCTGGGGCAGGGCGCTCATTCTGACCATATCATAATTCTATACTAATGTTTTATCTTCGGCAGACCCGCCGTGAGGTTCGTCTGTCGTATTTTTCTTTGAAAATAATCATGCGGAATATGCGGAATGCGAAGGATTTTCCGTATATTTGCAATGAAATTTTAGATATAATGCAGCAGTCGGGACCCGCCGTGAGGTTCGTTCCGGTTTTCACTATACAGACACACGCCGAAAAGCCGTAAGGCACAATTTTCAAACCTTAAAATTTAGAAAGAATATGGCAAAAAAAGTAATTTTCGCAGACAACATCCTTAGAGCGAAAGGTATCAGCAAAAGGAATTTCGACACCTCTGAACTCAATGAATTGGTAGAGGACTTTTTCATGACACATGAAGCCAATGCCAGGTTCATGATAGTTTCCGTCAGGTTCGCAGACAGGGAAGGTATGCCAGACAGCGGCATCGAGAACCATCTCGGCAGCTCCTTCTATCAGTGGCTTTTTAACGGCGAACAAGACGATTTCCTTAATCTGAGAAAGAACAAGGATTACAATCTTCCGATGATCATCATCGACGAGCCGTTCATCAAGAACGTCGCGTCTTATCTCCGCTCGATATGCGGGTTCACCGTCAAGCGCTCGAAGGACGTCCAGCCCGAGGCCTACGTTGTCTCGCTGCCGTTGTGATGCAGCCTTAAATGTGCAGAAATAGTCGTGTTATCATATAATATTACTATCTTTGCACAACATATACTAACCCTTAAAACATTGGAATTATGAAACAGGAAAAGCAGAAAGGATGGGAAGATCTTCTTTCCGAACCGCAGATCGAGAAGTACTCCAACGCCATCCGCCAGGGTTATTTCGACGACTACCACGGCAACGAATGGCGCCACACCTTCTACGGGGCATGGATATGGAAACACCCGAACCGTGTCAAGGCAGTCTCGCGCTTCCGCGACCTCGTCGGGCATCTGCCTCAATGGGAGGATGTCACGGAAGACAATCTCCGTGATTTCCGCATGGAGCTCGACGAGAACTATGCGCCAAACTCCGTGAAGACCATCTGCGCAGAGCTCTCGGCGATAATCCGGGCGCACGGCGACAAGAACATACCACTTGATTTCAGCGGCCTCACGCGGATAATGAAGATGAAGAAGGTGCCTTCCGTCTCCACATACCTCACTATGCAGGAGGTGGAGAAGGTAAACATGTACCATCCCCGTTCCGTCTACACCAGACTGGTAAAGCGCATCTTCATGATAGAGTGCCTCACGGGTGCAAGGTGGTGCGACTGCCTGCGCATGTCGCCGGACAACATCACGGAGCTTGACGGAGTGCCCTACATCCGGTACATCGCACAGAAGACACAGACCGAGGTGATGGTGCCGGTACACAGGCTGCTGCCGCAGTATCTCGTCAGGACTCCATTGGAACCCACGCAGCCCGACCTCTCGTTCTACAACAAGACCCTGCGCAAGATATGCCGATACTGCGGTGTCGTCTCGTGGGTCAAGGTGTTCAAGGGGGGCAAGGAGTATGCAGGGCGAAAATACAATTTCGTGTCCTCGCATACAGGCAGGCGCACCTTTGCCACCAACCTGGCGCAGAAGGGCATTACACTTGAGCAGATTGCCCTCATGATGGGACACATGAACGGCAACGTGCCGAACATCGAAATGACGAAACGCTACGTGTGCGAAAAACTGGAGATTGACAAGAAGGTGCTCAAGTTCTTCCAGTGAGCATCCGAAGCCTCAAAAGGTGCAGTCCATACGGCTGCACCGCAATTCATCAACCTTTTAATTTTGAAAGAATATGTATATGCTTGAACAATTCAGAAAAATGTCCGAAGAGGAACTTGACAAGGAAATCAGACGAGTAAGAGAACACTACGAGAACGAGGAGCTTTCCGAGCTCTACCGCAAGGCGGCGGACTACGAGATCCGCACCTACGAGGAGATGAAGAGCGAACTGCGCTACCTTGACCGTCGCTATCAGGACGATATGATAGAACGGGGCAGAAATGTTTGTGACGGCGAGTTCTGCGATTTCTTCATCGACTGCCTGACCGATGCGGAGAAACACTCCAGTCTCCAGCTCCACGCTATCGAGTGGTGCAAAATCCGGGGCGTGCTCTCCGACCAGCACCGTCCGCATTTCGAGAACGAGGACGGCGAGCGGTGCGACGAATACGGACGCCCTCTCACTGCCGACGGAGAACACTACATCGGTGAAATCATCGAAGGCGGCAAGTTCCGGGAAAGAAAAAAATGACCCCATTGGCCTTAAAAGGGAGCCTTCCGGCTCCCACTTTGTCTAACATTTAGTAAAGCGAAAAACTTACCGAAAACGGACTTTATGAAGTCTTGATGCTGTCTCGCAAGAAGGAAGCCAAGTTATTCAAGAAGGGAGTGAAAAAAGTCCTTCACGAAATCCGAACAAAAGGAGGTTACATCGCTACTCGGCAGGATGACTCTCCCGAAATGATTATGGCAAGAGCGTTGAAAATTGCCGACGAAACAATCAAGCGCAATAAGGAACGTCTAAAAGAATTGGAACTGACAACACAAAAACAGGCGCAGGAAATCGAAGTGAAAGACGCACAAATCACAGAACTCAACACCGCAGTAAGCGAAATGCAGCCGAAGGTTTCATACGTTGACACCATCCTGCAATGCAAGGACACGGTACAGACGACAATCATCGCACAGGATTACGGCAAGTCCGCAAAGGCTTTCAACATTCTGCTGCGCAACTTCGGCATACAGCGCAAGGTCGGTGAAACGTGGGTACTCTACGCAAAGCACATCTCAAACGGATACGTGCAGTCAAAGACCTTCACCTACAAGCACAAGGACGGAACGGACGGGGCACGCACATACTCCGAATGGACGCAGCGGGGACGCCTCTTCCTCTACGACACGCTCAAAAAACACGGCATACTGCCTCTGATAGAGAAATCATCAACCCTAACAAATGAAACAAAATAAAAACAATTTAAAAAACTCAACATTATGGAAATAACAAGCAAGGTTAAGATAAGCGATAAGGCAATGGAGGCATTGGATATGCTCCGCCAGGTAACTCTCATCTTCAACGAGGAAACGGATGCCGTCGAGGACCCGGACGAGGTAGCCGAGATTGAAACCCAGTTCGCCGAACACATGATGCAGCTCTGCGACGACATCACACAGCTCATAGCACTCGACATCAGACACCAGGTAATCTAAAGACAAAAAAACAGCCCCACACCGACCTCCTTACGCCGTGTGGGGCTTTCTTCTATTTTCCCCATTCGGGAAAAACATACATCATCAACCGTTCATTGGCCTCGTTGATGGGCCTGTAATCCTTCTTGATATAAAGCTCCGTCACCTTCATGGCAGGGTCCACATGGCAGAGCATGTCATTCACAAGCCATTTCGATATGCCTGCCTCGTTCAGAGCGATGGTGGCCATCGAATGACGGGCGGAATAGAACTGCAGACCTTCCACGCCCACTTCCCTGCCGACAGCCTTCAAGCCTTCGTTTATCGACTTGTTCAGATTTTCCGGCGTAGAGAAACGGCGGTAAAAGCTGAACACACGCTCCCCGTCGGCATCCCTCCACCTCTCAAACACATCCCTGACCACATCGGGCACCACGACACGCATCTCCGCGCCGTCGCTGCGCCTGTCCTTCGTCTTCGCCCTATGATACACTATCATCCCGTCCTCATAGTCCTCTGCCGCCCACAAATCGGCGGAGTTCATCCCCATCAGACAGAAGCTCAGCCGGTAGCAGTCCAGCGCGAGGTCATGCACGCTGCACATGCCCTTCACCTTCTTCCCGTCATAAGGGAGGCTGAATATGCGCCTCACCACCTCCACAGGCAAAGCCCTCTTCTCCGCCACGGCAGGTTTCGGCGCATGATACCTACGCAGGGAATGCTTTATCAGCACCACATCATTGTCCTCGTCATTATAGTATTCGCGTGCGTCGTTGAACATCTTCACTATTGCGCTGCAATACAGGGAAGCGGCACGGGGCTTGTCGCCGAGCCATTTTTCAAATCCGCGCATCAGGTTCACCGTCACCTCGTCAAACATAATCTCCTCCCTGCCCACAAAGCGTTTCAATGCGTTCACGGCAGACCTGTAGTTCTTCTTCCCCTTCGCCTCCGACTCTTCAAGCCATTTCTCCGCATATCCCGTAAACGACAAGCCTCCGGCATTCCGCTTCATAGTCACATACCTCACCACATCATCTATATCCATATCGTTCACTTCGAGATTCAGTTCCCCGATCCTTTTCCTGTAAACCCTTATCAAGTCCTCACACCTCTCCACCACGGCCATGTTCTTTATCCTGCCGGAAGCCGTGATGTCCTTCTTCTCCACAAATTCGTTCGTGGCGATATATTTCACCCTCCTGTCATAAGTCAGGCGTATCAAGACATTCCAAGTCTTGTCCGCCCTCATCTTGCTCTTCCTTATCAGAGCCTTCAAAGTAACTGCCATATCCGTCTCCTTTCTTTCTTCGGTCAAACATTGGTCAAACAATGGTCAAACAAATTCCATTTACTTGTAGTTATTTAAGGTTACTTTCACCGATGCGTCAATCTCACGCACCTCCTTAAACAAAACCAGTATTTTCCTGTAACTCCTTAAAAATCAATGGGAAAGCACCTTTCGGGTACCTTCCCATCCCTGGTGACTCCGGTGGGATTCAAACCCACGACCTTCAGAACCGGAATCTTATACCCGTAATTTGTAACCCTTTGTTTGCCAGTATATTACGTGAATTATTGTAATATCTGGTCAAACAATGGTTAAACAATCAGTCCTTTTCCTTCTTCAACAGGCTGCGGTAAAACTCAATCTCCCTGTCCTGTTTCACGATCATCTCCTCTTTCTGTCTCAAAAGCTCGTCTTTCAGTTCGATCTCCCTTGACAGGTCGGCGGAGTTGCGCTCTTCCGAAGCACTGCCGTTCAGCACCCTGTTGAGAGCGTCCCAGAGTTCGTGCTTCTTTCCGTCATCAATGGCCATCGAGGAGTTGATGATGTTCTTCAAGGTCTCGTCAAGCGTCCCGTTGCCGTGAAAATCGGCATTCAGTGCCTCGTATGCCTTCTCTCCGTCAGCTCCGCACAGTCCGCAGCCGGTCAGAAGCCAGTCAAAGGTCACATTTGTCGCCTTGGCTATCTTCATCAGGACAACCTCTGAAAAGCCACCCTTGCCGTTCAAGGCACGGGAGAAATTCCCCTGGTCTACTCCACATTCTTTTGCAAACCTGGAAGCGGTCACGCCGCGCTTCCGTCTCAAAACCTCAATTCTCTTCTTGATGCTTTCATCTGTATAATTAGCCATAATAAACCCTCCTTTTATTAAAGATTTGTAACACTATGTTGGAATATGTTAAACTATGTCGTAAATATGTGATTTTATGTGTTTTTATTTGGTAGATTATATAATTCTATGTACTTTTGCAAGCGTTGAACATAAACTAACATTAAACCAAAGTTAAACCAATATTAAACCTATGGTTTGATTTGGCAAATATACATAAAATAATAATAGATACCAAATTTTGATGTAAAAAACATGGCACCACATAGAAAAAAAATAATCCTCCGCCACGGGAAGGGTGTAGCCCTTGCAAGAGACGTCGGTGTCTCGGTGCAGACGGTAAGCAAAGCCTTGAGGTGGGAGTCGGACTCCGACATACAGAACCTCATCAGGAAAAGGGCGAAGGATTTGGGTTACATAAAACAATTCTGACAATGACGATGACGATAGAACAGATAGGGGCAATGATGGCTGACTTCGTGCAGATCGGCTACATGACGGCAGTCAAGGCTTACGAGCCGACATCCGACGAGCTCCGGCTCAAGGATGTGGAGAAATGGTGCAGGGCTACCTTCACTGACTACAAGACGCTGCTGCGGCTCATAAAGGCAGGCATCGTAAGGTCATACAGAAAAGGAGGCAGCAGGAACTCTCCTTTATACTACTCCAAAGCGGAGATAAAGCAGGCGATAATCAATGCCAGACTTTCAAAATACATAACGGAAGACAACATACGTTGACAAGTCTTTCATATCCGCCGAGACAGCTGACGACTGGCAACCCGGAGCGAGACCGGCGAGCGGAACCAATCAAATGGACGGTATATGCCTTGCCCTATCAGCCATAGGGCGAACCATAAGGAAGCCGAGGCGAGGCGACGGCTCTTCCGTGACGAACGATCTTTGACATATCGGAAAAAGTATAGGTGTAATAAAGTAACGGTTAGCATCGTGGATGCCGTGACCCGTGAAAAGGACGCACAATTATACGCAAGTCCTCTCTCAGCGTGTTTCTGAGTAGCGACAAACGAACTACATCTTTCTTTTAAAGATGCAAGCGGAGCATAAAGAGAACACAAGAGGGGCAAGAAAGCTAACGGCTTACGCTTTCATCATCATATATTCAAAGAGGCAGGTAGCTCAAAAGGTGAGAGCATGCACAGGTCTTCCAAAGACTGATGCAAGACGCAGGTTCAAGTCCTGTCCTGCCTCCATCACATTTTGTTTTTATTATATTTTGCTAATTTTCATATAACTATTTGTTTGATGATATTATGTCAATCCTTCCCGTCCGTGAGGATAGGGAGGATTTTATTTTAAAAACGACAGATTATGAAACAACTGAAACGATTCCTGTGGAACGACTGGACGCTCGCTCTGCTGTGGTCACTGGCGCTTCTACTGCCGGTATTCCTTAAATGAAAACTGAATTTCTAACTATAAATAGGTATGAAAGGACATGCCTGCAGGTGAAAATCCTGTTGTTTATGGGTCTTACAAGAGGAGTCACGAGCTCCTCAACCGGTGAAGGTCGGCGCAGCGCAGTGGAAAGTGCGCCATGGTTCAAAGCCTCGGAGCAAGGAAGTTCGATTCTTCCCTTCGCCACCCGTGTGTTTATTATATTTGTTATAATTAGCGATATTCAATTTAGTAGTTGGCTTTCCGTGAGGACGGACATCTGCGACAAAGCCTCGGAGGAGGTGATGAATTAAAGCTGGTCATGATTTAAATTTATTATTAGACATTATTATCAGAGTCTTGTCCGTGAGGATAGGGCTTCTTTTCAAGGGCGCAAAGTGGCAGCGGAACACCACTACAATAAGCCATTTTAATCTAAATATATCCGCTGGCGGTTCGATTCCGTATGCACCCACTAACCAACTTCTGTGAACAATGAAGTATATAAGAAATTTCATCATCCACCTGCTCGGTGGTGTCACCTTGGAGGAGAGTATGGAAAGCGACAACAACTCTTTTTACATAGCTGTCTACTCAACGCTTGAAGATCTAAAGTCCTTTGCTGTGAGAAAAGACGACAGAGGGGAGTTGTATCACCACATTTGTAGCGAATTAAAGAAACTCATTTGATATGTCACGCATTCACACCCATCCAGTATGTCAGAACTGCATATCGTTCTGCCACATCAGGAACAGCTGCCGTGAACAGAGTTCTGAATTTTTCGGCGGCAGCATCTCTCCGTTCCATCTTTCCTGTCCGCAGTACATCGGTCTCGGTGTTGTCTACGCACCGAAGAACCGCCCTAAGAAGTGGTTCAAGGCTAAGACAATGGAGGATATGGATAATTCAAGAGCAAGATTATATTGAATCATATAACCAAAACGCATCATGATACATTCTAAAGACTGGACCGGCAACTCTGCCTCTATATTCAAGGCTCTTGGCGCAAGCAGTCATGCAGACCACGAACGTCAGTCCTATGACTACTACGCCACCGAGCCCAAAGCGACGGAATGGCTTTGCAGGTTGGAGCAGTTTGAGGGCAGGATATTGGAGCCTTCGTGTGGCGAGGGCCACATGAGCGAGGTGCTGAAGGCAGCAGGGTATGAGGTAGTGAGCCGCGACCTTGTGGATAGAGGCTACGGCGAGGTAGCTGACTTCCTCGCTATTGATAACCAGGTGTGGGACGGAAACATCGTGACCAATCCTCCCTACAAATATGCGCAGCAGTTTGTGGAAAAGGCTCTCAGCATCATTCCCGAAGGTAAGAAAGTGGCGATGTTCCTGAAGCTGACTTTTCTTGAAGGCAAGGCTCGACGCGCTCTCTTCCGTTCTACCCCCCATTCGTGTTTGGGTAAGTTCGTCACGACTGAAATGTGCTATGAATGGTGACTTCGAGGCTTTCGTAAGCAGCGCAGCGGCTTACGCATGGTTCGTATGGGAGAAAGGATATAAGGGCGAGACCACTGTAAAATGGTTCAACTAACAAAAAATGTATGATAGAGCTGAATAAGATATATAATGAAGACTGCCTGGAAGGAATGAAAAAGATTCCGGACGGAAGCGTGGATTGTATTGTGTGCGATTTGCCGTATGGCGTTCTCAACAAAAAGAGTGAAGGAGGAGGATGGGATAACGCCATTCCTTTCGAGCCTATGTGGAACGAATATTTGCGCATCACAAAACCTAATGCAGCTATCATTCTTTTTGGTCAAGGCATGTTTACTGCAAAACTTATGATGAGCAATGAAAAGATGTGGAGATACAATATCTTTTGGGATAAGTGTCGCACAACTGGTTTTCTGAATGCCAAAAAGATACCTTTGAAGCGAACGGAAACAATCTCTGTTTTCTATGATAAACAGCCTACCTATCATCCGCAAATGCGCAAATGCCTTCCACATGAGCGCAACCATAGTAGAGGTAAGCAGATAAATGACCAAACCAACAGATGCTACGGGAACTTTGGAAAAGCGGACGATATTATTACCGATGAGAAATACCCGACCGATATAGTTGTATTCCAGCGAAACGTCCATGACTCTTTCCACCCTACTCAAAAGCCCGTGGCTCTTATTCAGTACCTCATTCGCACCTACTCCAACGAGGGCGATACCATATTAGACAACTGTATGGGCAGCGGCACCACCGCCGTTGCAGCCATCAGAGAGAAGCGCAACTTCATCGGCTTTGAGCTCAACAAGGAGTATTACGACAAGGCTTGCAAGCGCATCAAGTTGGAGCAAGCGCAACTCACGCTGTTCTGAATCGCGGACAGCACACAATGGTATTGATAGAATACAACTGAACTCATAGTATATATACCCGCAAGCCTCCGGTGCATCCACACGGCAGCCGAATAGCAGAGCCGTGTAGGGCCGGACGGCTTGCTTTCTTAAAACCGCATCACATGAAGAAATTCAAGAACAACAATGACATCCCTTTCGAGAGGCAGATGCTACCCATCATACGGTCATACGACCAACCCAGAAGCCTCGTACAGGAGCTCAGAGAGGAGAACATCCAACTCCAGAAGGAAAGGGATCTCGCAGAGAGATGCCGTAGGGATTTCCAAAGCGAGAACTCAAAGCTGAAAAAGAAAGTCCAGTTCCTTGAGAAAATACAACGCAAGGAAGCGGAAAGACAGGTCACGGAAGACATGAAAAAAACCTCCCGAACAGCAGTCCTTCGCACAACGGATGAAAAATCTTTTTTTTCGGGAAAAAGCTAATAACCTAAATTAGGATATTAGGTTTTTCAGAACCTAAAATGCTAAATTAACATATGAGAAAAATAACCCTGACATCCCAACACGCAAGCCTCTTGAGGAAAGTACCTGAAGAACACCTCGGAGACATACTTCTTGCAATAACGCAATTCCTTGAAGGTCAGCAAGATATAACGTTTTTAGACCCTCTTTCAGACATCGTTTTTACAGCTCTCACAATGGACGCAAAAACCGAAGACAGAAGGAAATATACATCGGCGGAAAACGGCAGAAAACATACAAAAAACCTAATTTCAAAAATAGGTTCTGAAAAACCTAATTCTGAAAATAGGTTCAAAGAAAAAGAATCACACAATAATGATAATATATTTATTAAAGATGTAAATATAAATAATGGGAATTATACTATCCAGAATGATAATAATAATATACAGGATAATATACAAGACTTATCTGTAGATAATATAATTCAAGAAAAAACCAACATAAATGTTGGTAAAAAAGAAGTTCTTTTTTCGGAAAAAAACGAGAAGAAACCAAGCAAAGAAGACATCGACTTCGACATACTCCGGCTCTATTTCAACTCCAAGATGAAGGGACAGGCCATACGTCCCGTAAAGACAATGACCGACGTCAGAAAAAGGGCAGTTTCGGCGCGCGCGCGTATGCACGGGAAACAGAGCATCCAGACCGCCATCGACAAGGCGGCGGCTTCCGACTTCCTCAACGGACACAACAACCGCAACTGGGTGGCCGACTTCAACTGGATATTCCAGGAGAACCGTTTCGTGGATATACTTGAGGGGAAATATGACAACAATAAACAGCAAAGCTATGCAACAGGACAGAACAACGGATATACCTGCCGTGACGAACAGCGGGAGGCGGAAAGACAACGACGTCTTGAAGGTTACGCCGAAATCATCAGAGAAGGTCTCGAAGACGCTGCACGCGATTCTCGGGCGCTGGCCAACAGGCTCGGAACTGCTGGCGACTTTCCACGTGACACGCCAGGCACAGATAGCATCGAACCCTTTTAGATGCCATTTCTCCAACGCACCCACACTCGCACAGGTGACACGGCTATACGGAGAAGGGCTCACAAGAGGATGGCTCACGGCACAGCTGGTAAACCTCTCGGAGTTCAGCGGAGCGAGAGACAAGATAAACGATATGCAGCTGCGTGAACTGGTGCAGCTCATAATCTCTGACAAGTATTTCCTCAACATGGCGGAGATAATGCTCTTCTGTCACCGGTTCAAGACCGGCAGATACGAGAAACTCTACGGCACGGTAGACCCGATGGCGATAATGCGCTCTCTTCGGGAGTTCCTGTACGAACGCAACGACGCCTTCCACGAGAAGGAACAGAAGGCGCTCGACGAGAAGATGCGCAGGGACAGTCTCAACGCCGTGAGCTATCGGGAATATCTCGAACGAAAAATGAAAGACGAATGTAAAACCACTGACTGACATGGAAGACAAGACAAGGGAAATGGCGGAGGCTTTCGCCGACAGGATAGACGACGGGCAGCGCACCGCAAGGCAATGCGCAGTGCTCGCATACATGAAAGGGGCTGAAGGAAGGCCAAAGGCGGCTTGGCATCCTGCCGATGAGCTGCCGGAACGTCCGGAAAAGGGCATCGTGATTGTCACGAAGGTAAGACGGCGCTTCGTACACGCGACATTCAACGGGGTGGAGCCCTGGAACGCCAAAATCAAGAACATCAACGCCTGGAAGTGGGCATACAAGGAGGACTTGCTATGAAATATCGCCGTAGAGGCTGTTATGATTGCCTGTGGCGCGATGAACCGCACAATGTGGGCAATTGTCCCACCCCTGACGAGAAATGCGGCGAGAAGTGCCCGAAATGGGAGTGGAGATATGAATGAACTTTTTAAAAAAACAAGACAAAATGGAAAAAATCACAAGAAAGACAGGAACGTTCTTCGTCTGCACAGTGGCATACGAGAACGTGGAAGCAAAGAAAGTAAAAGAGCCTTATGTAATCGACGCACAGAGCTTCGCAGAGGCCGAAGCAAAGGTCCTCGGAGAAATGGACGGGTTCCACGACGTCGAGATGGCCGACATCAGCAGGGCGCAGTTCTCGGAGATATTCTCCGTGCAGAGTGACGAAGACATGAAGTACTACAGGGTGAAGATAAACATTGTCGCACCCGACGAACGCACAGGAAAGGACAGGAAACAGACGATGTGTTTCCTCGTCATGGGAACTTCCACGAGAAACGCACAGACGAACTTCGACGAGGCAATGAGGGAGACGCAGGTTGACTTCTCGGTCGAAGCGATAATTGAAACCAAAATCGTCACGGTCCTCTGATATGACACAGCGTGAAAGGAACATAATACAGATAATCCTCAAAATGGAAGACAGCGAGCTCTGCCAGGTCCTTGACCTGGTGAAAGCGGTGTCTTCTCCCGATGCGAGGAACATGATTAACAGAATATTGGAGAAAAGAAACAATGGCAACTAAAAAAGAAAAACAGACAGAACAGGCTGAACTGGCGGCGCAGCAGGAACAGAAGAATGAAACGTCCGCAATGAAACTTTACAACAGACTCCGCAAAGTGCCGCAGGAGGCACTCAAGAACATACAGGCAGGACGTCTGAAAGGCATGAGTGACATCAACCCGATGTGGAGAATACAGATGATGACTGAAGCGTTCGGGACCTGCGGCTTCGGATGGAAATACGAAATCGTGAAGCAATGGGCTGAAACCTACGGAAACGAGACAAAGGTGTTCTGTAACATCAATCTCTTCGTCATGGTTGAAGGCCACTGGTCTGATCCGATACCGGGAACCGGAGGTTCCGCCGTGGTCAGCTCGGAGCGTAACGGTGTCTATGTCAACGACGAGGCTTACAAGATGGCGCTCACTGACGCTCTCTCGGTGGCGATGAAGGCGCTTGGCGTAGGTGCTGACGTCTACTACTCCAAAGGGGCACAGATAGTGGACTCTTCCACTAAATACAACATGAACGAGCAGCTGGCAATGGGCCAGGTGCAGCCATCGCAGCAGACTCCAAAGGAACAGCCGGCGAAGAACGGAAACAGCATAAACCCAAACGACATCTTCCAGGCACAGGAGTACCTTGCAAAGGCAACCACAAAGGAACAGCTGAAATGGATTTACGTCACTTTCGCACCATTGCAGAAGGACCCTACTTTCATGGGATTGTGTACCCAGAAAAAGAAGGAACTGAAAATCGGATGAAAACTTTAGCATATTCTCATAACACGTTGTAAACAAATGATATAATGGAAAAGGAAAATTCTACGAAAGGTAACATTTCTCTGGCTGACTCCGGGGTGGTTTTTGACCAGTCGCAACACCGTTATTTCCTCGGGGGGAAAGAGTTGTCGGGTGTTACGTCTACACTCATAAAAAGAGCGTTCCCTTCCACTTACGACAACATTCCGCAGGCTGTGCTTGACGCTGCGGCTCAGAGGGGTTCGGTGGTACATGCGTCGATTGAAATGTTCAACGGCGTCTTCGACGGAGACGACTCTATGTTCCCTGCCGACGACTGGACGCCGGAACTGAGGTCTTACGTCGGAATGGTAAAGACCAACGGACTCAGATGTCTGGCTTCTGAATACATCGTCACCGACTTTAAGGACTACGCTTCGGCAATCGACGGGGTGTATGCGGACTCCGACGGAGGGATTGTGTTGGTTGACTACAAGACCACCTCGCAGCTCTACTACGAGAGTGTGGCGCTGCAGCTCTCAATCTATGCCCGCTTCTTCGAGATGGTGAACCGCGGACTAAAGGTCAAGTCCATAGCCTGCATGTGGCTAAGAGGCGACAAGGGCAGGTATGTGGAACTGGGCAGGGTAAGCGACGGAGTGCTCGATGATCTCATCCGTGCCGACCTTAACGAGGACCTGTCTTATTCCTACACTCCTGAAATTCCTGGCGGCTTCTACGCTCTTGAACAGGAGTTCGTGGAGCTCTCGCGGAAGATCGGAGGATTGCAGGAACGGCAGACTGCCGTGAAGGACAAGATTCTGGCGCTCATGCGGCAGAACAACGCCAAGTCTTACAAGACGGCGGCAGGCTCTTTCACTTACGTTCCCCCTACAACGGGGAAGAAATTCGATTCGGCCAAGTTGAAGGAGGATGACCCTGACCTCTACGACAAGTATACCAAGGAAAGTACAATCGCTGCTTCCCTGAGAATTAAACTTAAAAAATAAAAACTTGAAAAAATGGATATACAAGGAAAAATCATCGCGGTGCTGGAGACTCGCTCCGGCGTTTCCGCAACCGGCACACAGTGGCAGGTCGCCTCTTATGTACTTGAAACTGACGGTATGTACCCAAAGAAAATGGTGTTCGAGGTCTACGGCCCTGACCGCATAGCACAGATGAACATCCGGCAGGGGGAGGAACTGAAGGTGTATTTCGATGTGGATGCACATGAATGGAACGGCAAATGGTTCAATTCCATAAAGGCATGGAAGGTGGAACGTCCCGGAGCAGGACAGACACAACAACCGGTACCACAGCAGACGGCGTTCCCAGAAGCTCCGGCGGCTCCGGCGGCAATGCAGCAGCCACCGCAGAGCGGAGACGACGACCTGCCATTTTGACGAGACGGCGGACATGGTGATACGAATAGCAGAAAAGTATGGTATACGACTTGTCAGACTGTCTTGAACGTGAACAGTTCACCACCAGAGTGGAGTACCTCATGGGGAAATCTTCCCCTGGGGGAAACACTTTCCGGGTGGAACTTACGGAGAAGAAGCAGCGCGCGATGGCGCAGAACGCATATCTGCATTGCGCCATGGCTTATTTCGCATTGCAGATCGGACTGCCGATGCAGGAGGTCAAAGAGGTATATTTCAAGGCAGTATGTAATCCCGACCTGTTCCAGCGAACAAGGTTTGACAATATCCTGGGATGCGAACGTACCTTCATGAGGTCTTCCAAGGATCTCACCAAGGAGGAGATGACCACGGCAATCGACAGGTTCCTCAAATTCGCATCCGAAAAGGCAGGGATATACATTCCGCCGTCCGACGAGTATATCGCAGTGCAGAGGATGCAGCACGAAATGGAACGAAACAGCAGATATTTATGAACAGAAAACACAATAGGAACTTTCTCGACATCCTCACGGAGAAGGAGAAGGTGTATTATACGAACTACAAATCGGGAGGACTCGTCACTTCGTATGATGTGAAGATGCAGAACTCGATTTGCAGAAAACAGAAAAGATACAAGAAGGAAAAGGAATGGGCGGAAAGGATGGCCTATGACATAGCAATCGACTTCGGTGTTTCCGTCGGACTTGTCTCTGATATTCTCTACTCTGCAATGGTGTGGGGAGAAACGATAAAATAACATATTGAATCTTTCATGATGCAGAGAGTTATCTATTGGCACAGAAGACTGAGCCAAAACGCTCTGGATAAAATAAAGCGGCGCTTTCATATCACCGGCACTACGGTAAACGGAGAGAGCATCGCTACCATCTACGATGGTGATGAAGAGGCATTCCAGAAATGCATCGACGGAGGCTTCTTTATAGTGAGAAACAAAACAAAACAATAAAACTTTAATTCTATGACAGAACAGACAATAACATTCACTCCCTCTGCCTCATTGCGCAAGGGCCTGAAACTGATAGCAAAGGGCATCTGGCTGACCGTCGGCTCCATCGGTCGGCTGCTCGATGCCTGTATAAGGCGCTTTCCATACGTATGGATTGTAACGATTCTGATTGCTTTGATAATCATAGCCCACGTCAACATCGGCAAGGCGAGGGCTGAAAGAGATAGACTCAACAAGCAGAACTATGAACTGACACAGAAGGTAGAAAAACTATCATACGGAAAATACAATGGAAAATAAGGACTGCAACATAAAGGCTGACATACGTAAGCCGGAAAAAAAAGTGCTGAATGTCAGCACAAGTAATCAGTTGTCACAGGCTCGTTTCACTCGCAGAAGGCAACACACAGAGCTAATCGCAAAGCGAATCAACTATCAGAAAGCTTGCGACAGTGTAGGCTGCCTCCTGTTTCTCATCAACGACCAGGTAGGCTTCGCCATCTTTGATGCCATGGACAGGCTGAAACGCTCACCTCTCTACAAGCAGAAGGTGAAGCAACTGGTAAACAAGGCGAGCAAGGCATACGACCTGTATGAGAAGACACGCCGCTCCATGTTCCTAAATAAGGACGTGGAGGAGCTGAACTACATCCTGCAGGACAAATACCAGGACTGGTTGCAGAAACACGTCAATATGCTCCGCTTCGCAGCGTACAACGTGCTTACCCGGCTACAGGTGCCTGAACGTGAAGCCATCTCCTATGCCATCGCAGCTTACGGTGTCCTCTATCTCGCAGAGACTACCTTCGATATGCAGTTCGAAGCGCAGAGAATCTGGTACGGTGTAGATGTGCGTAAGGAATATGCCTTCGCTTCCATGCACGGCATCAAGCGGACGTGGAATGATCTCCTTGCATATCTCGTCCCGGAAGACGTGACAAGGGCGGTTAGCGATGATCATGATTTCCGCCTTGCAATGGAAATCCTCACCAAGAAGGCTTCGGATTTTGACGTCCTCAACGACATAGCCGGAGAGGTGATAGTCGAGAACAAGGAAAAGCTGCTCGCCAACGCCAGTAGCGACGAAGTAAGAGAATACATCGAAAAGGAATACATCGAAAAACTACAGGAACAATGACAGCACTACTAATTTTCATCATCGTCTGCCTCTTCGTTGCAGACATCATCCTCCTCGTCTCTCTCAACCGCATAACGGGGGAGAACGTAAGACTGAAGGAGAAATACAATAAACTGGAAAAGCGTCTCACTGACAAGCTCTACGAGTCTGCCGGTATCATCCAGGCTCTGCAAAGACACATTAACGGAATAAAATAAAAGCTTATGATAACATACAGACTCAACCAGCTTCCTCCCGAATACGGACTGATGGGTGTCGAACGAACCTTGATATACCGATTGTTGGAAGCAGGGTTCGAGGTTAAATTTCTGAATGAGGCAGGGGAGATACACGTTTGGGGCAAAACATTACATCTCTGCGAATGTGAAATCACTTTCCTTGAACTCCTCGACCTCATCAAGTTCATCAACTTTGTCGGCAGAATTGAAATCGGTCTTGACAGCATCACGATGCTCGAAGCCGAGCTGAAAAGATACAACAAATATCCAGAACATCCAGACGTTCCAGACCGTCTAAAAGATTAGCACTATGAAACTATACAGATTTATGTCCAGGCAGGAGTATAAAGCTCTCGCAATGGGCAAGACGATAATCAGCAGCGTTGACCACGCGAAGAGAGGTTTTAAATCTACAGCCAAAGGCATCTGTTTTGGCATCGGAGACTATGAGCAGGCAAAGAAAGACTTCCGTCGCCTTAATGGCATTGTGGTGCCACATTATCTTGTCGTCTTCGACAAACCCGATACTCTGACATTCACTAAATGTCAAGGACGCTATACTGATTAGGAAAAGTTCGACAGACTATATTCCAAAAATCCCGAGGCATGTCCTCTTGGGACAGAGCCGGTGAAGATGTGTGACGAGTATTGCACACCGTACTATTCCTTGAACGACATTGTGGAGACCTACGAAGTGTACCAAGTGACAAACTCATTAGGAAACCTTAAAACAGTAAGAAGAATATGAAAAGATACATTATCAACCTGAGTTCGGGATAAGAAAGTCTTTATAAAAGTTGGTAATCTCAATAATTTTTAGTACCTTTATGGTTGTAAATCAATTAGTTATAAAGTAAAAGGATACTATAGTTATGGAGATTACCAAGGA
>ERZ780101.46-NODE-46-length-36355-cov-13.4388_pt1 | contig 36355 bp, 30 predicted proteins | sample MGYA00433085_ERZ780101 | MGnify/ENA primary metagenome ERZ780101 (study PRJEB29588, sample SAMEA1970465) | human gut metagenome | biome: human gut; feature: human-associated habitat; material: faeces | place: Denmark | collected 2008/2010 ... | reverse complement strand
ACGCTTGTGAATTTTCACTTGCGAAACTTTAGTTATGTAAGAGTCATCAAGGGAGGACATTTAATACTTCATGGTGGCTTCATCAATGAAAATGTACAGATTACCTGTGGCGATAGAATCGAAATCGGTAAGGATTGTGCTATCGGGCGTGATGTTGTTATACGTTCTTATGATGGGCATACAATAGAAGAAACTGGTTATAAAATTTCAGAACCAATAGTAATAGAAGACCATGTCTGGATAGGTCAGGGAGCTCAAATTCTTAAGGGTGTGCATATTGGAAAAGGATCTATTATTGCAGCTGGCGCAGTCGTAACTAAAGATGTTCCTGCTCATGTTGTAGTAGGTGGTGTTCCTGCAAAGGTTATCAAGGAGGATGTAAAGTGGCATTAATAATTGCATATAATATGAAAATAAAATCACTAACATTACCATTAATATTGGGGATATCTAATTTTAGTTTGAAATGTATATAAATCTGATTAGGGGGGGGTACTCTGAGAGTATCAACATGTTGCGATTCCCTCTCGCCATACTTGTAGTATTCGTTCATGGTTTTGGAGCAGATATTGATGTTTCAGAGCTTCATGCCAGTGGTTTAACAGGATTAGCAGTCTATGATTATATCCGACTGTTCTTTTCGGTAGTAATAGCCAGAAGTGCTGTCCCCATCTTCTTCATCATATCGGGATATCTCCTGTTCCTGAAGGTAGAAGAATATAATAAGACTGTTTACATCTCTAAATTACGGAAACGATGGCATAGTTTGGTAATACCATATTTCTCATGGATTGTTTTACTTATTCTTTGGACATTGATGCTCAAGGTCGGCGGAATCCTATTACATGGTAAACCATGGATAGGTATTTTAGACTATTTCCAAAACAACGGATATCTACACATGTTATGGGATAGTAGTGTTTGGGGAGAAAGAACCACTTGGCTAGGTATTGAGACTCACAATAGCGGACCGGTACTTTTGCCATTCTGGTATATGAGAGACCTGATTATTATGGTCGTTATATCGCCTGCTATCTATTGGCTCATCAAAAAGATAAAATTCGTTTTTATCATATTGCTGCTTGCGATATATACATTTGATATCAAGTGCTCATTGATTAGTGGAACGTTAGCTGATGCAAGTTTGTTCTTTAGCATAGGAGCTTACTTTGCTCTCAAAAAGCTGGATTTCACGGAAGCATTATGGAAATGGAGACTTTTGATATGCCCGGTAGCAATATTGTTGATGATATATCAGACCTATTCAGGTTCAGCGATGGGGAACGAGACTTCGAGGATGATTCATCCATGGTTGGTCATCTTTCAGAGTTTTGCCCTCATCCTATTGGCATCAACATTATGCAAGCATCCGAAGCTTTATGGAATCAACAAGAAGTTGGCAAGAACATCCTTCTTCATCTATGCCCTTCATCCGTTTATATTAGGTTATGTGATATCGGCATTCAATAAGATTTCTATCATCGGTGGTAAGCTATTCCCAATGAGTGATACCTGGTATATGATGACATTCAATTATCTGGCATCTCCTATTGTCTGCATTCTCCTTTGCGTTGTCATCTATTGGTTCCTGCAAAAGTATCTCCCTAACTTTTTAGGGGTGATAGTAGGAGAGAGAAAGAAGTAATGCTAGACGTGAAAAGGCATGTCTTTGAAAAGAGACTGAAATTATATACCTCATTACACAAGTTGATTCATCATGTTCCAGACCAATTTTCGCCAAGTGCTTATTTCACGAAGGACGAAGATTCAAGGATAAAAGTTTCTTCTGAATTCTTTAGCAGTTTCTATTTTCAATTACATCATAATAGATGACTTGCGAAATGGCTTTAGTTGCAGGTGCGCCAGATTCAACCTTGGGCTTAGTAATGGTATGAAGATAGAGCATCATAATTTGAGCTATATAGGTTTTTAAAGTTTTATCTCTAAACTTCAAGACTTATGTGTTTAGCTTAAATAGTGACGTAAAAAATAGGTATATTTCTAACTATCAGAATTTCAAACGAGTAACAAAATTAAATTGAGAACTATGAATATAAAACCTGCAGACAAAACGATTAAGGCACTTTTAAAGTCAGGGAGGCAATTTATGATACCTCGTTTCCAAAGAGATTACTCTTGGGAGAAGAAAAATTGTGAAGAGTTTCTTGATGACATTATCAAATGCCTGAAATGTAAGGATGGAAAACTGGAAACCACTTCTTACTTTTTGGGCACGATGCTTTTCATCGGCAACTTCGATGAGAAAAGCGATAAGGAAATACAAGTAGTGGATGGGCAACAACGCATCACCACGATAACGATATTATTCTCTGCCATCTCTGATATATTCAGAGAGAAAGGTGAGGATAATTTGAGTAAGCTGATTTTCAGTTATATCATGACAAGTGATGATGATGGAAATGAAGTCCGCATTATCAAGAGCGAGAGTAGTTATCCTTATTTCTCCTATTATATACAGGATAGAGAGAAGATGGTTAAGCAAGAGCCATCCTCAGAAGAGGAATTGTGTATTCAAACTACCTATCGCTTATTCCGTTCTCGGTTGGAAGAAAAGAATTTGAAGGATTTTATGTCTGAAAAATGTGATGGCTTTCAGAATGACATAAGTTTGATTGATATACTCAAAGCTATCCGAGACCAAATATTGAACTGTATCTTCATATCCATTTCTACCGATGATAACACTCAGGCTTATCGTATTTTTGAGATACTGAATGCTAAGGGTAAGAAACTTGCTGCAATAGACTTAATCAAGAATCGCTTGTTTGAGAAGCTTCGTAAGACGGAACCTGCAGATTATGCCAAATGTAAATGGGATGAACTGAAAAGCATCATCAATGAATGTGATTTAGCTTCTGTAGGAATCGGAACATATTATCGCCATTTTTGGAATTCATGCTATAAGCAAACTGGAGCAAGTCTGCTATACGATCGTTTTTTGTCAATCATTAAAACTAGTGATTATGAGTCTTTTTTAGATTCATTAATTCAGAATGCTAAGTATTATGTTCAGATTATCAAACCTACCAGGGATGATTACCATAATCGAAAGGAATATTTTTGGTTAGTGCAGAGTTTTAATGTGCTGTCCAATTACTTCGGTATAGCACAAGTTCGAGTCGTCTTGATGGCATTGCTATGGGTAAAAGATAATAACTTGATATCTACCAAAGATTTCAAACAAATGATACTGTTTTTGGAAAATTTCCATTTTGCTTATACAGCAGTGATGTCAGGAAAGGCAAACAGGTTGGATGGTATTTATTCAAAGTTTTCCATAGCGATTAGAAAAAGTTCAAGTAAGAATCAAACTAAGGAGATAATTCTGTCGAAGTTGTATGCTTGTTTGACTCCATTAATTCCAACAGAAGAACAGTTTACAGAGCAATTTATCTCTCTTTGTTTTACCAAGAAAGCGACGGCAGCTAATATGAAATGTAAGTATGCGCTTCAAAAACTCAATTGTTATTATCAGAAGAAAGAGATTTTTGAGGATGATTCTTCAATAGAGCATATTCTTCCTGAGTGCAATGAGGGAAATGTTACTAACATTGGCAATTTGATTATGTTGGAGGGTAACTTGAATACTGAGGCGGATAAGATAGATTACGCAGAGAAACTGAAAGTCTATGAAAAGTCCACCTATAAATGGGTACATGATTTTACCGATAAGCATCCTGTTTGGGAAGAAGAAATGATAGGGAATAGAGCAAGGAGCATGGCTACCTTGTATTATCATAAGATATTAAAAATTTAATGGTAGGTTAGGATATGAACGAAGACATTATACGATTTTTAGACGAATATAAAGATGATCCTGATCCCCAATATGCCGTGCTTTTAGATGGCAAGTGGGGATGTGGAAAAACATTTTTGATAAAAAGTTGGTTGGATACATTCCAAACAGAAAATGACGATGAGTTGACTCCTATGTATGTCTCTTTGTTTGGTGTTCAAACGGTCAAGCAAATCAATGATACCATCAATGGCTTGCTTTTTCCATTTATGAATAGCAAGGTCTATAAGATAGGCAAAACCATTACAAAGATGGTTGCTTCTGCTGCACTAAGGTTCAATGTCGATTATGACGGAGACAAAAAAAGCGATGGTACCGTAGATTTTAAGTTAGATCCTTTGATGGACTTGCTTAATGATAAAAAGGAGGAATTGAAAGGACGTAGAATTTTAATCTTTGATGATTTGGAGCGGGCAAACATTGGTGTTAAGGAATTGTATGGATATATCAATCGGTTTGTAGAGCATAACAAGTTCAAAGTAATTGTCATCTGCAATAGTACAGAAATCACAGACATCGCGACTTTTAATCGTTTCAGAGAGAAGGTCATCGGCCGAACCTTTGAAATCCATTCAGATATAGATGCAGCGATAAATAGTTTCGCAAATGAAATTCCGGTAAGCTATTTTGTACAGCGGCATATATTAGCGATAAAAGAAGCTTTCAAGTTGACTGGCTATTCGAATCTACGAGTGTTGCGACAGTGTATTAGAGACTTTAATCAGATTTTTCAAGGCATCCATATTGATAATGGTAATCCTTATCAGAATAAGGAATTATTCCATTTCCTAATCCGTTTTGTTGTGCTATACTCTGAGATGTCAACGTCTAATAAAGATATTATAGCTAATTGGAAACAAAAATATTCTCAAGCTTTAGCAAGTGATAGACCAGAGATGTTAGAACTAAAACGAAGGATTTCTGCTATTCAACAAAAATACCAGCCATTAGAAATAAAATATGGCATGGATATATTCAGAGAAATCAACGATATTACACTCATACCAGATTATTGTATGAAAGGTATAGATTTGGTTGACTATCTGAATGCTAAGTTAGTTCCGACGGAACGAGAATCATGGGATTGCTTATACCAATACTATGATATGAATAATGAAGATTTTGAGAGGCAATATGCAATGACAGAATCTGCAGTTTTAAATGGAAGTTTTCGAATTTATCAAGATCATTTAAAGGCAATATCAATTTTGATAGAACTAAGTGACCTTGGGATAAAAGAGATGAACAGCAAAGTTTTTGATACATCAAAAACTTATGTTGAGAAATTTATTGCAGATATTTCTTCTTCCGATTCATTCGCAGACATAAAAAGTAACATCATTAATTTGCTATCCTGTATTAACCAGGCAAGTGACAACAATGAACTGCGCAAAAAGTTTAATAGCGACTTGAATGGAATATTCGCAACAAAGTTGACAGAGTTGGAACATCATTATACCGAGATTTTGGAAAACTTATCGGATGATAACTTATTGGAACTTGTTGACTCTATGGACAAAATGTTGCCTGATAGAAGTAATTCTTATCTGTCATATCCAATATTCAAGGATGCAAATCCCGAACAAGTTGCCAAACGAATCCTATCATTGTCGAATGCTTCAAAGTTTCATTTCTATAGATTTTTGAATAGAAGATATGGAGCAGATACTGGGCATTTTATAAATAGAGAATTGACACCAGACATGCCTGTTCTTAATGAAATTGGTAAGAAGTTGTCTGAGGTTGTTGAAACATTAACGTTAATTGATAAATATGCGGTAAGTTCTTTGGTTGAATTGATCAAAAAGATTGATACCATGGAGCGAAGTAATGTTTAAAGTATAAATAGAATTTATGAGAATTGGAATATTGACATTACCCCTCCATACTAATTATGGAGGGATATTGCAGGCGTATGCTTTGCAAACGGTTTTGGAAAGAATGGGGCATGACGTGACATTGATTGATAAAGGATGGCCACCTAATGTTTCTTTTCTTGGTTACATCAAACGTATAATTAAAGAATCAATCAAAAAAGTAATAGGTCGTACAAATCAGCGATGGCATTGGATATATTTTCAGAACGAAGAGATTGAAGCTGAACATCAGCTTACTTTCCAATTCGTTAAAAAGTATATTCATAGAAAGATACAATGCAGTCTTTATGATATAGAGGATGGGCAATACGATGGATTTGTTGTTGGAAGTGATCAAGTTTGGAGAGAGCAACATTATCACCCGATAGAAAATGCATACCTCGATTTTACGCAGGGTTGGGATGTTAAAAGAGTTGCATATGCAGCATCTTTTGGTACCGATGATTGGGAATATTCTCCAATACAAACTAAAAATTGTTCAGCATTATTAAAAAAGTTTGATGCTGTAGGGGTGAGAGAAAGTTCAGGTGTGCAGTTGTGTAAGAAATATCTCAAAAGTGAAGCACAACATGTCCTTGATCCAACACTTTTATTAACCCCAAAAGATTATATAGATAATATTAAAATATCAGATTTTAAAAATAGTAAAGGTGATTTTTTGGTATATATTCTTGATATGACAGATGAAAAGAAAAAAATCGTTGATTATATCTCTAAAAAATACCATTTGATTCCTTTTTATGTTAATTCTAAGTGCGATGATAAATTATGTGAATTGAAAGAAAGAATTCAGCCACCTGTAGAAATGTGGCTTCGTGGATTCTATGATGCAAAATTTGTTTTTACAGATTCCTTTCATGCTTGTGCTTTTTCTATCAATTTCAATAAACCTTTCTTGGTATTTGGTAATCAAGAAAGAGGGATGAGTAGGTTTATATCGTTGCTGTCTGAATTTGGTTTGGATAATCGGTTAATTGATAGCTATGATGAAGTTAAAAACAGAATGGTAAAAAAAGACATCAATTGGCAAAATGTCAATGATATTCTTGGGAAAAAACAGGTAGAATCAATTAGCTTTTTAAATAATATTTTGAAATAATAACATGTACGATTTTTAAAAGTATGAACGTTATAAAGAAAATAAAAGAACACGTATCATCGTTTAATGATGTGCGTAGATGTAGTAATATAGATGTTGCTTTTAAAACTGAAATCTTAAGTGTTTTTATTAAGGATTTACAGAAGAAGCAGCATTTTATACAAGGAACTAAATTAAAATATTTAAAGCTACAATATGGTGATTTAGTAGAGAAACATTGCGGTAAGAAAAAAGTGTTAGACAGACAGCCTGTCATATGGATAATGTGGTGGCAGGGGTATAGTAATATGCCTCCTATTGTTAAAGCGTGTTTTGAATCAGTAAAAAAACACATAAGTGAAAATGTGAAGGTTATATTATTAACTAAAGATAATTACTCTGATTATGTAGATATACCAGGCTATATAATCGATAAGGTTGAGAAAAAAATTATATCTCTTACTCATTTAAGTGATATAATAAGAATGGCTTGTATTGCTGATAATGGGGGAATTTGGCTAGATGCCACTATTTATGTGACGAAGCATATACCTGATGAACTTTTAACTAATGATTTCTTTTCATTGAGTACCAAAGAAGATTGCCACTTTGTTTCTATGTGTAAATGGTGTGGTTTTGCAATAGGAGGTAGAAGTGCTGTGTTTGATTTTATGAAAGACTTATTTTATACTCACTGGCATAAATATAATAGTTTCATAGATTACTATTTTATAGATTATGGACTTAGACTGTTTTATGATGGTTCTGCAAGTTTTAAGAAAATCGTAGATAGAAATGCAATTTTTACAGAGAATCTATATGTTTTACAGAATAATTTGAATAAAATATATGATTCAGCAATCATGAAACATATAATTGAAAGCACGATGTTTTGTAAGCTTACATGGAAAGGACAAATGAAGTCTTCTATTCATGGTAAGCAAACTTTTTATGGTCATTTAATTTCTGAAGATGCATGATGAATAAGCCAATGATATCAGTTATAGTACCTGTTTATAATGCAGAGAAATATCTTCATAAATGTATAGATAGTATTCTTGCTCAGACTTATTCTAATTTTGAGTTGCTGCTAATAGATGATGGGAGTAAAGATCATTCTCATGAAATTTGTGTTGACTTCTCTAAAAAAGATGAGCGCATAAAAGTGCTAAATAAAAGAAATGGGGGAGTTAGTACTGCAAGAAATCTAGGATTAGACACTGCTGCTGGTGATTGGGTAACCTTTGTAGATGCAGACGATACTTTGTCTCGAGATTTTCTTGCTCATCTGGTGACTGGAATTGATGAATGTGTTTCATTGGTAGTTTCAAATTGTGATGTAATAATGAAAGGAAAAGTTTATCAGAGTCATGTTACATTGAAGAATACAACGGTTTCAGGAAATCAGATGTTAATTAGATTGCTAAAAGGTGATAATGTAAGAAACGAAGTTTGGGCCAAATTATTTAGACGTTCTTTTATAGGAAATGAAAGGTTCTCAAATGAAATTGTAATAGGTGAAGATTTATTATTTCTTCTTACCTGCTGCTATGCTGGTGCTGAAGATAAAATAAGATTTGTTCCATATCCTGATTATCATTATGCTCTTAATGATTTGTCTGCAATGGGTAAGAATATCGATCGAACATATGAATATGAAAAGTTAATTACAGAAACAACTTACAGGTTAAAAAGTTTGGAAAATGATGAAGCTTTATCTCAATTTGTTTTAAATCAGATTTGGACTATTTTAGACAGATACCATTTAAAACAAAGAGATTTAACTGGTAAATATAATTCATTAATAGATAAATATATAAAAAACATAAAAGATGGTAACTTTAAAAATACAATATTAAAATTATATAGTCACTATAAGATTTTAGGATATCTTTTGTATTTTTTGTATAAAATTATAAATAAATTAAAATGACTCTATTATACATTTTGTTCTTTATATGGGTATTATTTATACTATTTGATTTCAAAAAGGCGGTTTTATGTTATGCACCATTTAAAATATTGTTTTATTATGATGTAAGACTTACTGCAGCTTTGCCTTTTGATATGGCAATAATATTATTGATAGCATTTTGTTTTTTCGTTAAACGAAAAGAATACTCAAAATTACATTTCCCCTTTACAAGAGGGTATATGGTATATGCTATTATATATTCAATTGGATGCATAATACCAGTTTTTATGATAAATCGTATACCTTCAACGGTAATAAGTATTCTCTTGTATAGTTATATATATTTTCAATGTTTAAGAAACATACGAGATGTGAAGCTTGCTGCAGCTGTATATATGCTGTTCTCTTTATTCCTTGTAGGAAATGGAATGTTGGAATTATTTACACACAAATGTCCTGTGGATGATTGGATACGTAGCATGCCATTTATTGATAAGGAGCATGCTTGGGATACAGACTTTGACGAACTGAGGTTTGGTTTACCTCGAATAAAGTCTTTTATGCCATTCTCCATAACTTATGGTGTAGCCTGTGCTATCTTGCTATCGTTGCCATTTTATCTAGTATTCGAAAATTTTAGAAAGTCTTTACTGATGAGACTTTTAGTTCCAATGTCTCTTGTTTTTTTATTAATAGGAGTAATTACAAGTGCATCGCGTAGTCCAATACTTGGAATTGTAGTTTTGCTTTCGTATTTATTTTTGGATAAAGAATTATTTAAACGTTATAAAACAAAGATATTATTATTGCTACTATTGATTGCTGTTTTTATGTGGCCTTTTATCTATGATAATATAATGTCAATATTAAATCCTAAGGCTGCAGATGCGATTGGAGGTAGTTCTATGGATATGCGCATTGGTCAATATTCAATTGCTTTTGATTATATGATGCAAAGTCCGCTGTTTGGTCTTGGTAAAGAAACGCAAATTAATGATATTTTATTTTTTGGTGGTGAATCTATTTGGCTACCATTAATGATTAATAATGGCATTCTTGGTGTTTTTGGATATATATATTTATATTATGCAATTGTAAAGAATACGAAAGTAAGTGGTTCTCGTTATTTGCACATTGTAACCGCCTCATGGTTAGTGATGAATACTGCAACGAGTTTGATGGGATTAGGTGATGCAACCTATCTTACACTATATATGCTTTTGTATAGATATAATTATTTAAAATCAGTTGTATGTTAGTTTCTATAATTATACCAATTTATAATGTTGAGAAATACATAGAGCAATGTTTTACTAGTATATATGCTCAAGATATTTCCGAAGATATCTTTGAAGTTATTGCAGTCAATGATGGTACTCCAGATAACTCCATGAGTATTGTTAAAACCATAGCTAGCCAACATAAGAATCTTGTTATCATTAATCAAGAGAACCAAGGATTAAGCGTGGCGCGTAATACTGGTCTTGATCATGCAAAGGGTGAATATATTTGGTTTGTTGATAGCGATGATTGGTTAACTAAAGATTCTTTATCTATAGTTTTAGATACAATTATATCATATCCTAAAATAGATGTATTTGCGACTGTCTTAATGATGCAATATGAAAAAAACGATAAGGCAAAAGTTGAATATGTACCAAATCCGAAAGTTAAAAGCGGACGCGATTATATGTTTCGTAATAACAATGCCAACAGAGGTGCTTGTCAGCGATATGTCTTCAAGAAGGCTTTTCTTGAAAAGTACAACTTGAGGTTTATGCCTGGAGTTTACCATGAAGATGGTGAATTCTCTAATCGTATGCTGTACTTGGCAGATAAGCTGATGATTATCCCTCAACCTGTATATAACTACCGCATAAGAACAAGTGGAAGCATTATGTCTTCAAGGAAAATGAAGATGAATGATGACTTGGTGAAAATTTTCTTTGTGTTAAGAGAATTTGCAGAAAAGTATGTAAAGGGTAATGAGGATTATTGGCCATATCGTGGAAAAATTTATGAATGCTTGACAGCCTCAGTTCTATTTTCACGCAATGAAATCTTTACCAGTGAATTTGATTCCTTTTATCAGGTTAATAAACATTTAATCAAGAAGGAGGCAAGAACGCTTCTCTTGCATTTTTCTCATTTTTCTTTTAAGGAAAATATAACTTTATTGCAATTTGCTTTGTTTCCCAAAGTTCCGACTCAGTTGCGACAAGGGATTAAGAGACTATTATTAAAATTGAGATTATATCAATAAACTTATTATGGAAGAAAAATTTAATGTTATTATACCTGCAGCATATAAGGATTTTGCATTTTTGCAGAAAACGATTAGTTATGTAGCAAAGAATATTCAACCTCAAAAGATTTATGTGATTATTGATACACGCCTCATTTCATGTATGCCTAAGGTAATTGTAAATAATACTTTTGTTGAAATATTGGATGAAAACAAACTTGTTGACAGTATTTCTTTTGAAGGTGTCAAGAAGTTACTTGTTAAGCATGGTCTTCCAGCTAAGCGTACAGGCTGGTTCTTGCAGCAATTTATCAAATTGGGGTTTGCTCTATCAGAATATTGTGATACTGATTATTACTTGAGTTGGGATGCAGATACTTTGCCCTTGCGCAATATAGAATTCTTTACTTCAGATGGTAAGCCTATATTTACAAAAAAGAAGGAACACAATCAAGCATATTTTGATACATTAAGTAAAATATTAGAATTGGGAGAATATGCGGATTTTTCATATATTGCAGAGCATATGATGTTTAATAAAAACGTTATGATGGAAATGCTTGGTGATATTGAAAAATCACCAATTTATGGTGATTCTTGGTATGAGAAAATAATTAATGCAACAGATTCTACCAATGTCAATTCTTTTTCTGAATTTGAAACCTATGGCAATTTTTGTCTGAATCATTATCCAAACATGTATGCTACTCAAGTACTTAATACTTTCAGAAAAGCTGGGTACATAGCTGGTCGTTTCATAAGTGATAGAAAATTGAATTATATGAGCTTTGATTTAGATACAGCTTCATTTGAATTGGGTGATTATCCATGTGGTATCGAAAAATATTTTTGCTTTGCTTATCATAAATATTTAAAATTTAAAGAACAAATAATAAAGAAAAGATTAAAGATATGAGAATATTAGTTTTTACTGGAGGACTGGGCAACCAAATGTTTGAGTATGCCTTTTACCTACATTTAAAATCTTGTTTTCCAAATGAGAAATTCTATGGGCATTATGGAAAGAAGCTAACTGAACATTATGGCTTGGAATTGGACAGGTGGTTTGATGTGGAATTGCCATCTGAAAAGTTTTGGACATTGCCTGTAGTTGGTTTGTTTTACTTCTATAAACAGATGGTGCCACACTCTAAATGGCTAGACTTGAATCAAAGAGAATGGAAACATCAAGATGCAAAGGTCTTGTTCCCTTTCAAATTTAATAAGCGTTATTTTCCTAAAGGAAATGATTGGTTGAAATGGAAGGTAGATGAAAGTAAACTGTCTGAGAAAAATAAGAAAGTTCTAGAACAGATAAGAAATAATCATACTTGTTTTGTGCATGTAAGACGTGGTGACTATTTGGCTTCAAACTATAAGTCAATATTCGAAGGCTGTTGTACGCTGGAATACTACAAGAAGGCTCTTAAGTTTTTGCAAGATAAGTATCCTGATATCAAGTTTATATGCTTCTCTGATGATTTGCAATGGATGAAACAAAACTTACCTTTGGGAGACAATGCAACCTTTGTAGATTGGAATACAGGAAAAAATTCTCCTCTAGATATGTATTTAATGTCGCAATGTGATAATGCCATTATTGCTAATAGTTCTTTTAGCTATTGGGGGGCATTCCTTGGTAAGAAGAAAAAGACTGTTGTGTATCCACAAAGATGGTGGAATAGTGATGATGGAAATCCTGATTTGTTTTGGGCTGACTGGCAAGCATTTTAATAAGAAATTATTTTAATCATATGAACATCCTTTTTTTAACTAAGTCTTTTGGAATAGGTGGCGTTGAAGTTGTAACGATGACGTTGGCTAAGACTTTTGCTAAGCATGGTCATCAAGTAGGCATCTTCTCTTTCTATCGAGCTGATGATATTCTAGAAAAGCAATTGCCAAAGGATATACCTTTATATATAGCTCATGGCTATAAGAACAGCCGGGAGAATATTTCTATGCTGCGTCAACTCCTTGTTGATAAAAAGATAGAGGTGGTCATAAACCAATGGGGTTTGCCTTTTCTTCCTATTCGAGTAATCAATCAAGCTCGTAAAGGGTTAAAGGTGAAGGTTATTACGGTATACCACAATCAGGTTGATACTAATGGAAAACTGAAAGCGTGTGATCAAGCTATTGAGCGTTGCCAGAATCCACTTTTACGTTCAGTATTAGAGGTAAAAAGGTTTTTGGTTAAGTCTATAACAAGTTATTCTATGCGCTATGTATATAAACATAGTGATGTGTATGAAGTCTTGTCTCCAAGTTTTATTGAATTATTCAAGAAATTTACCGGGATTAAGAATCCAACAAAGCTCGTGGCTCAAACAAATCCAATCACAATTGATGGAAGTGTTCAATCTGAGAAGATCACGAACGTAGATAAGAAGGAAAAGGAAATTATCTATGTGGGGCGTTTAGACTTTGTACAGAAACGAGTATATAGAGTGATAGATACTTGGAACTATCTGGAAGAACGTTTTCCTGATTGGCGATTGACCATTGTGGGAGATGGCGAAGATAGAGAAAACTTGGAAAATCATGTGAGATATTTAGGTTTGAAACGCGTTTCTTTTGAGGGATTCCAAAATCCTTTGAATTATTACAAGCGTGCTTCTATGTTACTTCTTACTTCTGATTTTGAAGGTTTTGGCTTGGTTATAATTGAAGGTATGTCTTTTGGTGTTGTACCATTCGTTTATGGCAGTTATCCTGCTGTATATGATATTATTGACGATAATATAAATGGTTTCATTTTACCAATGACAGAAAAAGGTTATGATGCAGCACAGATGGCTGGGAAAATGGCTGATGTAATGAAATGCCCCAAAAAATGGTTGCAATTATCTAAAAATGCCATCTCGAAGAGTAACTTGTTTTCATTAGAGAATGTCTATTCTCAATGGAAAAACAACCTCGATAAAATGAATGTGGGGGGGCAATTCTAGAAAAAAATGCTCCCTCTTATACATTTAAAATTAAGGAAATAATCTACGTGGGACGCTTGGATTTCGTGCAGAAACGAGTATATCGTGTGATAGATACATGGAACTATCTGGAAGAACGTTTCCCTGATTGGCGATTGACCATTGTTGGAGATGGTGAAGATAGAGAAAACTTGGAGAATCATGTGAGATGTTTAGGTTTGAAACGTGTTTCTTTTGAGGGCTTTCAAAAGCCAATTGATTATTACAAACGTGCCTCTATTCTCCTTCTTACTTCTGATTTTGAGGGCTTCCCTTTGGTTCTTGCTGAATGTATGAGCTTCGGTGTCATTCCTGCTGTTTACAATAGCTATTCAGCGATTGGCGATATTATAGAAAGTGATAAGGATGGTGTTGTGATACCTTATCACAAAAATGGGTATCAAGCTGAAGAAGCTGCTGGAATGGTTGCCCAAATTATGGGGAATGAAGTGAAACGTGAGCAAATGGCTTTAGCTGCTGTAGAAAAAAGCAAGGATTATTCGGTGGAAAGGATATATGAAGAGTGGATGAAAACCTTAGGGCTAAAATAAGTGAAAATAATATTTAACGATATTCAAATTATAATTAAGGCCGGCGGCATAGGCAGCCGCTTCTGGCCAATGTCAACTCCCGATTACCCAAAGCAGTTCATTGATGTGATGGATGTGGGGCGTTCCCTCATTCAATTGACAGTAGATAGATTGAAGCCAATCTGTCCTGCCAAGAACATGTGGGTAGTGACAAATGAGAAATTATAAGTATGTTCAAAGAGTATAATTCTGAATTTTAAAGGATGATATGTAGATTTTTGGTTGAACTAAGTGGTAAGCGTTAAGGAACCTCAAACATATTTGACGAAAAGTATGTAAAGTAAAATAATTTTTGTAGCTTAATATGTATAAAAGTAATATTAGAAAAATTGCATTTATAATTATTGCATTGTGTTTATTTATACAGGTATTTCTTATAATATCTTTTGGGGATTATAAGCAATTATCTGATTATGGTGAGTATATTAGATTAGCTCAGGGATGCTTGGATCGCAAAAGTTGGTATCCTGATAGTGCCAATATGTATGATTCCTACATTTTTGCTCCTGGTTTAGTAAACTATTTCATCTTGCAAATGAAGTTGTTTGGAACCATGTCTGTAAATTTGTGGTTAAATCTTATGCTTAATCTTGGTATTATTTATTTTGTCTATGGCATAGCTAACAAATTATTTAATAAGACTACTGCTTATATTTCTGTTATAGCATACTCTCTGTTGTATTCAACATGGTGGGTAGTTATACCTGCAGGTACAGAAGTTCCTTTTTTGTTTTTATCATTATTGGGGCTTTGGGCTGTTGTAAATCAAAAGAGTATTGGGGATATTCTCTTGGCAGGAGTTGCTTTTGGATTGGCTAATTGGATTCGTCCTCTGGTAGTTATATTCCTCATTACGGCTCTTGTCATGATGTATATGAGCAAGGTTAAAATAAGCAAGTATATTTCATTGGCAATTGGATTTGTTTTTGTGTTGGTCCTTATAGGAACGGCTTCATATAAATCGGCTAATCGAGTTATATTGCAGTCTTCTACTTCAGGTGTAAATCTTGCCTACACCTCTAATGACAAGGCATATGGAGGAGTCGCTTCTTCTCTCTTAAGTGACACAACCAATCTATGTTATATCAAAAATGCAAACTCATATACTTATGCACAGAAAGATTCTATATGGAAAGCTAGGTCTATAGAATGGATAAAAGATCATCCTGTAAAATTCGCTGGTTTATATGCCATCAAGATTCCTGGCTTATTTGCAGAAGACACTTGGCCAGATAGAGCTGTCTTACCGGGAGCAGGTTTTATAGACAAGTTTGCGCATGGACAAATCTCATTACTCGAATTTATAGGAAGAGTACTTTTATTGGTATCAAAAAGTATTGTTTTCTACATTATATGTATAGTCTTCCTTATTGGCCTATGGACTAAGCGAAAGGATATTCTTACATCAAAGGGTATTATATTGATTCCGGTTTTTCTAGGTATCGCTATAACTTGTATTTTTTCAGTTTCACCGAGGTATCACTATCCATTCTTATTTGCAATGGTAATATGGGCGGCTTATGCATTTGATTATTATTTAAGCAAGAAAGGAGACAAAAAATGAAAAACTTAATATTGCTTCTTCGCCCTCAACAATGGGTAAAGAATACATTTATCTTCTTGCCTTTGTTCTTTCATGAGGACTTGACAAATGTTCAGATGTTGATAAATGCAGTAATTGCATTCTTCTGTTATAGCTTTGCGGCTAGTAGTATATATTGCTTTAATGATATATATGATGTAGCCGCAGATAGAAAGCATCCTAAGAAATGTAAACGTCCTATAGCTTCTGGAGCTGTTAGTATTCCTCAAGCTTATGGCTTAATGGCGTTGATGCTATTTCTTTCTTTAAATCTTGCGTTTTGGACTCTCGGAAATTCCAGTATGCAGGTGATTGGTGTTATTTGCTTTTATTATCTGATGAATATTGCCTACTGTGTAAAGCTTAAGCAAATAGCTTTAGTAGATGTTTTCATCATTGCAATTGGTTTTGTCCTTCGTGTTATTTTAGGAGGTGTTGTCAATGATATCATTCTCTCTCATTGGATAGTCCTAATGACTTTCTTGTTAGCATTGTTCCTTGCTTTTGCCAAGAGAAGAGATGATGTTGTATTGTATCAAGAAACGGGAGTATTGCCAAGAAAGAATGTCAACCGCTATAACTTGGACTTTATGAATCAGGCATTAACTATTGTTTCTGCTGTTACATTGGTTGCTTATGTAATGTATACTGTTTCGGATGATGTTATGGAGCAGTTTAATTCTCATTATATTTACCTTACAACAGTGTTTGTCTTGGCTGGTATATTGAGATACTTGCAGATTACAATCGTAGATGTTAAAAGTGGAAGTCCGACCAAGGTGCTGATGAAAGATAGATTTGTACAGTTGTGTATTGTTGGTTGGGTTCTTTCTTGATATTGATATATCTGTAAAGCTATGGTAGGAGAGATTCAATTAATAGTTGTATAGAGAATAGTATGCAAATATATAACAGTAAGAGTTTCTTTATCTTCTACAGAAATATGAACTAATTTTATATATGTATAACGATATTCAAATCATAATCATGGCCGGCGGCGTAGGTAGCCGCTTCTGGCCTATGTCAACCCCCGATTACCCAAAGCAGTTCATTGATGTGATGGATGTGGGGCGTTCCCTCATTCAATTGACAGTAGATAGATTGAAGCCAATCTGTCCTGTCGAGAACATGTGGGTAGTGACAAACGAGAAATACATTCGCATTGTCAAGGAGCAAATCCCTGACATGCCAGTAGATAACATATTAGCAGAGCCGGAGGCTCGCAATACCGCTCCATGTATCGCTTATGCCTGCTGGAAGATCCAGAAGAAGCATCCAGATGCCAACATCATGGTGACACCATCCGATGCCCTGGTCATCAACACCTCAGAGTATCAACGAGTGCTCTGCAAGGCACTGAGTTATACTTCCGATAAGAACGCCATCGTTACAATCGGTATTAAACCAAGCCGTCCAGAAACAGGTTATGGCTATATTGCCGCAGCAGAGCCAACATCCGTAGATGAAATCTACAAGGTTGAGGCTTTCAAGGAAAAGCCAAACCTGGAGACAGCCGAGCAATACCTTGCTGCTGGCAATTACTATTGGAATGCCGGAATCTTCGTATGGAACATTGATACCATCAGCAAGGCAATTCGTACCTTCCAGCCAAACCTTGCCAGCATCATGGACGAGATGGCTCCTTCTTTCTATACTGAACAGGAGAAAGAGGTAGTCGGCAAACTCTTCCCAACCTGCGAGAAGATAAGTATTGACTATGCCGTAATGGAGAAGTCGAAGGAAATCTATACCTTGCCAGCCGAGTTTGGCTGGAGCGACTTAGGCAGCTGGGGTAGCCTCCGTACCTTACTCCCACAGGATGAGGCAGGCAATGCCAAGGTAGGAAAGGACATCCGATTGTATGAATGCAAGAACTGCGTGGTTCATGCAGCCGACGAAAGCAAGGTGGTAGTTCAAGGCTTGGATGGCTATATTGTAGCTGAGAAGAATGGACAGCTGCTTGTTTGCTCTTTGAAGGAAGAACAGAGGATTAAAGAGTTTGGGAAATAGATAAATTTGATAAAAATGTTCATAAAGAAAATAAAAATACATAATTTCATGAAATACAAGGATACAACTTTCGAGTTGCATCCCAATATGATATTACTTGTTGGTGGAAACAATTCCGGCAAGACTACATTGTTACATGCTTTGGCAACATGGGAATATTGTAAAACGGTATTGATTTATGAAAAGAGTCCTAAAGCCCTATTGAATGGTTTTAGAGGAGATGGTTATGGTATAACTATAGATGATTTCACCCCGATAAATCTTCCGTCATTCAAGTCTTTATGGACAAATCTTACAGCATTGGGTGGTTATTCTCTTTCCATAAAGTGCTATTGGGACGATAATTCCGGAATTGAAAAGTTTTTGGAAATTAGTTTGGCTTTAGCTCAGGAACGTTTATATATAAAGCCAACTGCATCAAACTTGGTGGAAGAAGATATTCTGCCTAAAATTGCTTATCTTCCCACATTTGCGGGCATCGGCAGCAAGGAACAATGGTTTTCAAAAGCTTACAGGAATAAACTCATTGGGCAAGGACTTGCTGGCGCTATTTTGCGGAATCAAATTATGGAGCTATGGCTGCAAAATATTAAATTGAGAAACGATAGAAAAAATGGACGTATGCGTTTAAGTGATGCAGACCTTAAATATATAAGAGAAAATGATCCATACGATATTTTGAACCAATATGTATTTAAGGTATTTCGGGGTGTGCTTTATCCTAAACGATTCGATCCAGAGTTTCATACTCATGTACAAATCAATTTTAGAAAAGGAGAAATTAAAGGTAAGCGATTCGCTCCTTTTCCAAAGTACAATGAGCGTGACATTATGATGGAGGGACGAGGCTTTTTGCAGTGGTTAAGTGTCTTGACTTTTGTGTTGACCCCCGATATAGACGTTCTATTGTTGGATGAACCTGACTCCCATTTACACTGTGTGTTAAAGAGTGAATTGTTTGAAGACCTAAAACAGATTGCCGCCAAACAACACAAGCAGGTTATAGTTGCAACACATTCATCTGAGGTGATAAAGGCTTTTGATTATGCAGAAATTTTATCTATTGTCAAAGGTAATCCTAAATATTTGATAGGAGAAGAAGGCAAATGCTTGGTATTATCTTCATTAGGGACTGAGTTCTTTCCTTTATTGGAGTCTCTTCAGAGAAACAAAAAAGCATTATTGGTGGAGAATAATAGTGATGCTAAGTTTTTGGAAATCTTTTGCAACAAATTTGACATATGGCCAAACAATATAACGATTTGGGCTACAGCTACAAAACATAAAGAACGAAAAGCTTTCTATAATTTTCTTAGAAATACGATTGTTGACCTAAAAGTATTAAGTCTTAATGACCGTGATAACAGAGATTATCATGATACAATGAAATCTTTACATGACAAGCAGTTTGCCAACGATGTTCATGATGGAAATTGTGAACTAAGGTATCGAACATGGAGACGATGGGAAATGGAGAGTTACTTAATTTGTCCAGAGGCCATTGCAAGACTTGTTGAAAGACAAGGTGGGGACAAAAGCTACGATGAGTGCCTAAAAGAAGTAAATGACTATATTGGGACTTTAGGTGTTATAGTCAACGTTGACTATAAGCAATCCGATAAGACGGCATCGAACGGAGTTCTTTTTGACAGGGATGCTAAAGAATTGGTTTACCCTGTATGTGAACACTTCAGAATATCGAAGTTTGATATTGCCAGAGAAATGAGTGAAGATGAAATCTTTGAAGATGTCCGAACTCTATTAAATGAAATCTTGGAGTTTTCAAGATTGTGAGAATTTTCAAATTTTAAAATCTAACATAAAAGAAGAAATGGAAACTGTAAAAGTATTAAATATAGATATTCAGAACATTACTCGTCAGGAACTCTTGGAGAACCTGAAGGAGGGTGTTCTTGTGACTCCTAATCTTGACCATCTGATTAAACTTCAGAAGGACAAGGAGTTTTATGATGTGTATCAGAAGTCGGAATGGGTGGTGTGTGACAGTAAGATACTCTACCTGTTCGGTAAGTTGTTGAAGACTCCAATTAAGGAAGCGATTCCGGGTTCCAGCTTCTTCACCTCTTATTATATGTATCATAAGAATGATGCAGACTGCAAGATTTTCTTGCTTGGTGCTAAGGAGGGTATTGCTGTTAAGGCCATGGAGCGCATTAATGAGAAGGTAGGGCGCCAGATGGTAGTAGGTGCTCATTCTCCTTCCTTTGGCTTCGAGAAGCATGAGGATGAATGTGAGGAGTTGGTTCGCATCGTGAACGAGAGTGGTGCTAATGTGCTGCTCGTTGGTGTGGGTGCGCCTAAGCAGGAGAAGTGGATAATGAAGTATCGTGATAAGATGCCGGGAGTAAAGGTATTCATGGCTCTGGGTGCTACCATCGACTTCGAGGCAGGAACATTGAAACGTGCGCCTAAGATTTGGCAGAAAATCGGTATGGAGTGGCTGTATCGTTGCATGAAGGAGCCAAAGCGCCTCTTCAAGCGTTACTTCGTGGATGACATGCAGTTCTTCTATTACTTCGGTAAGCAGCTCTTGGGAATATACAAGGATCCTTTCCGAAAAAAGTAGGATTACTTTCTTCGGAAGAACTTACATAGTAAGGCTATCGGAAGAAGGATGATAGCTGCTATGTAGGATAATATGAGGTGTATGGCTTGTTTCATGCGTGCAAAAGTACAACTTTATGTTGAAACAACAAAAGATTTTCTTTAATTTCTTGCGATTCTGCATTGGTTCAGCCAGTATATCACCATTACAGCGTAAGGTTTTAACACATTAAGTAGTTACCTTTGCATCCGAATTCTTAAAAAGGTTATCTGGCACTGGTAGTAAAGGACAGTCTTAAATTTGCGGAGAATCATGACGAAGCCATCCATCTTCAGATACGAAGGGCATAACTATCTGGCGCCTTCCTCATCATCAGCAGCCTCTTCTTCATGTGGGGCTTTGCCCATGGCATCCTGGAGGTGCTGAATCCGCATTTCCAGGAGTCGTTCCATATCAGCAAGACGATGTCGGCCCTGACGCAGGCTGCTGTCTATGGTGCCTACTTTCTGATGGCGCTGCCTGCCGGATGGATTATCCGGAAGTGGGGCTACAGAAGGGGAGTGATAACCGGACTGGTTCTCTTCGGCATCGGTGCCCTGATGTTCATACCGGGAAGCAGGATCAACAGTTTCTACTTCTTCGTTCTGTCGCTGTTTGTAATAGGATGCGGACTGACCTGTCTGGAAACGAGTGCGAATCCTTATACTACGGTACTGGGTCATCCTGACAAGGCGGAGAGCAGAATCAACCTGTCGCAGTCGCTCAATGGTATCGGATGGATTGTAGGACCGCTGGTTGGCGGACAGCTTCTGTTCTCGGGTGTCAACATCGCCATTCCTTATGCCCTGGTGGGTATCTTCGTGCTTGCTGTGGCATTGGTTCTGTCAAGAATCAAGTTACCGGACCCAAGGAGAGCGCATGAGGCGGATACGAACGAGATGGTGGAGGAGAAGCCGATGCGAGTGATGGCATTCGGTTTTGGTATGCTGACCTTGTTCCTCTATGTGGCTGCCCAGACGGGAGTGAACAGTTTCTTCATCAACTATGCTGAGGAGAGTATTCATATTGAGAAGCAGACTGCCAGTCTGTATCTCGCCTTTGGCGGAATGGGTCTGTTCTTTATCGGCAGGTTGGCTGGTGGTGTCATCATGAATTATATCCAGCCAAGGCTGGTGCTGCTGGTCTGTGCCATCCTCACCTTTGTAGCCACATTGATTGTGGTGGTATGTAGCGGCACCTTATCTCTCATTGCGTTCTTCGCCCTGTATCTGGGAGAGAGCATCATGTTTCCGACTATCTTCTCGCTGGCATTGAGGGATGCGGGTACAAAGACCAAACTTGCCTCTTCGTTGCTTATCATGACGATAGTGGGTGGAGCGGTTGCTCCTGTAATCATGGGGTATATAGCGGATACTACGGGCTGTATGGCGATTGCCTTTCTCATACCGCTGGTTTGTTATGGGGTGATTGGAGGGTATGCACTTTTGAAACGCCACGTTCCTCTTTAAATAAGATTAGCTGCACTCGTCAATTTGAAAGCAAACTTTCATTGCGCTCATTTGCAAAATCTTTAGATAAAAGGAGGATTTTTCGAAAATCACCCCGTCCCTCTTTACCCTTAAAGAGGGCTCCACCTCTCACCCCGACCCTCTCTCCCTCAGGGGAGAGGGAGGAAACCGCTCCTCCTCGTCGCTCGGAACCGCTACGCTCTAAGGTTGGCGGACCATCAAAGGTCTTCGCCAGATTGTGCGGGATGGGACCGCCAGGCTGTTGCGGGGGGAGACCTGATGCTGCATCAAAGCCCTCGCCATGGTTGTGCGGGATGGGACCGCCTGGCTAAAGGTGGATAGGATTATTGAAGTGCTGGTTTTGTAGTAATTCGCTGATGAGTTGCAGATTTCTTTTGATTTTCTTGGTGGTTTCGAGGAAAAAGCGTATTTTTGCGGCAGATTGCAATTAAAGAATTTAAAAGGAGAACTATTATGGATACATTAGATAAAGAATTTTGGGAAAAACGTGAAGCTGCTATGAAAAGATTTATGGCGGCAAAAGAGCGTAAAAAGGCTCGTGTAGCTGAAATTACTAAGAGCCTTTGTGAGGAATATAAGGAACGAACGGGGGTATATCCTAAATATATAAATGTTTGGTAATGAAACCACTTCCTTTGGATATAATTAATGCTTCTGCTCCTTATGAGGTTTATTGGCATGAAACGTCTCGAACTTATCGCTTTAAAAGTGATTTTGGTGTGGTACTTGCTATTGGCTTTGATGATGATGACATCATTGAAAATGCAGAATCATATGTCTTTTCTATCATCAATGTAACTAAAAGACCTTCTCCACGAGACTTGAAAATGCGTGATACAGTGATGCTTATCATAGAGAACTTCTTTAATATGAACGAAGCAGCTCTCTTGTATATTTGTGAGAGTGGGGATGGTAAGCAGCATATGCGAAGCCGTCTGTTTGAATATTGGTTTTCCTCTTATCAAATGAAAGATAAGTTTATTTTGATGCCTGTCAGTATCGAAGATATGGAGGGAATTGAAAATTTTGCAGCTTTAATTATTCGAAAAGATAATCCGAATGTTTTAGATATTGTTGCAGAATTTTCAAACACTGTGGCTATGTTTAGGGTAAAACCTAATAGTCATGACTAATTTCTTTTGATATTCTTGATGGGCTTAAAAGTCTTTACGACTCTTTCGGTTCCCCTTACAGGGGACAGAAACCCCTGGGGGAGGGTCCTTAACCCACTCCCAAGCCCTCGCCCTTTCCAAAAGGGCAAGGGATGTAACCGCCCTCCGGTGCTCAGAACCGCTTCGCTCTAAGGTTGGCGGACCATCAAAGGTCTTCGCCATGTTATACGGGATGGGACCGCCTGGGAATAGCAGTTTATAGTTTACAGTTAATTTCGTGGTTATTTGCTGATAACTTGCAGATTTCTTGTTAATTGCTTGGTGGTTTCGAGAAAAAAGCGTAATTTTGCGGCAAGTTATATAAACTAAATAATAGGAGATAAGATTATGGCAATAGCTATTAAAACAATTCCTGTATTGACAGGTGATGTTGCAGAGCGCTTTATAGAGATTGCAGAGAGTAGTAGAAATACTGCCACAACTGTGATTCCTGAAGGAGCACAAGATGCAATCCGTCGTATGATGGAACGCTCAAAAAATGTAAAGATTAAACTTCCTCTTTAATTAAATTGGCTGGTGAATAATTATCAATTTGATATTATGGAAAGATGCGACTTCATGCCTTTGACCGCAGAACTTGCATCTTTGCCTTTTTGTTGTGGTGAAACAGAAGGAGATAAAGACTTGGAAGACTTCTTTCATCACAATGCCTTGTTGTATGCTCAAGAGCGACTTGGTAAGACTTATTGCTTTGTCAACAATGAAGGTGAGTTCTCTGAAATCGTTGCATTCTTTACTGTATCAAATGATAGTGTAAAGACAACTTTTATTCCGAAATTTTCGAAGAGATAATGGCTTTGTCTTGAAGATGTCGCTTGATTGTCAAGAACAAGGTAGAATATTGATGTTGACGAGAAAACAACTTAATACTCCTAGAAAATTTATGTGAACCATCAATACTGCGTAAGGTAGGTTGAATGATAAATATTTAATCTTTACACCATTAAACATTTAATGTTATAAGTATGCCATAAAGTAAAGATTTTGAAACAATGCTAGGTTTAGGATGTATTGGTATCTATTTCTGTAAATCATTTTTAGTATCAAAAAGTTTAGTTTCTTAAAATCCTCTGTTTATCATACCTATATTGGAGATGGAGTTTTAGGGATATAGAGTTTGGATGTTTACTTTATTCTCATAGATGATAGTGTGGTAAGCGTCCTTAAAAGTATTAAAGTGTATCATGATGGGAAATAATGATGTTTTTCAATTTGGTGAGAAGCCTATTTATATAGAGCGTAATGAAGGGAATGTTTATGTGGGCGACTATGTTTCAAAAACTAATGAGGCTTTTACTGATGAGTCTTTTGAGTTACATAAGTTTGCTCCTCAAATAACTCCTCAGATTAAGCGGGAAGAGGTTGGAATCATACTTAATTGGATAGCAAAAGATACAGATAAGACTGACCCAAAAAGAGTTGCTTTGCTTTATGGCAGTGCAGGTGTTGGAAAGTCGGTTGTTATGCATGATGTTCTTTTGGAATTGGAACAAAAAGAAGAGTATTTAGTACTCGGACTCAAGACAGACCAGATAGAATTTGGAGATACAGAGGATTTGAGTAAACGAATGCATCTGGCTAAACCTTTAGTGACTATTATTAAGGAAATGGCACAAAAGGCAAAGCGCGTTGTTGTTCTAATAGATCAAATAGATGCTCTTTCCTTGTCGTTGTCTTCTAATAGAACTCCCTTACGTTCTATATTTAAACTGATAGAGCAGATTAAATCTATACCACATGTCCGGGTTGTCATTTCCTGCAGACCTTATGATTTGGAATATGATCCGATTTTGAATGATATGAAGATAGAAACAAAATGGGAGCTTAAAAATTTATCTTCTGGTCGGGTAAAGAGTATCTTGAAAAGTCATAATTTGGAAGAATGTATTAGTGAACAGTTACTTGCTTTCCTGGGTAATCCTTTGCATCTTTATCTATATTTGAAAGTGATGCCTTTTGGTAAACTACGTAATCCAATTACAGAAGAAGTTCTTTATGATGGATTATGGAGAATATTTGTGATAGAAATTAATGCAAATAAAAGGGAGAAGGTTTTGAAATTACTTGATGCAATGGTAGATGCTATGTACTGGCGTCAAGAATTATTTGTTCATAAGCAGGAATTTGAAAGTAACTATAATGATGAGTTAAATTATCTTTTGTCAAATGGTTTATTGCTATGCACTTCTAATGGACGGGTACAGTTCTTTCACCAAACCATGTTCGACTATATTTATGCAAGGAGATTTGTGGAAAATAAATATGACTTGTTAAAAGAATTGTCTAATCAGCATCAAGGCCTTTTCTCGCGTGCTGCGGTAAAAAGTATCTTTAGTTTTTTGCGAGAGACCAATCCTGGTTTATATATTCAAAATATGAATAGACTTCTTTTTGACAAAGGCGAAACCGAAGAATACTGTTATCGTTTCCATCTGAAATCATTAATCTTGAGTAATATGGCATTTTTTGATGAGCCAAAACAGGAAGAACTTAAGCTGATAGACAGAAAAATCTTCTATGATTCCTTGTATATGAGCGTGATTTTTGAGTCTGTACATAATTGCAATTGGCTTAATGCTATATGGAAGATAATAGATAATAATGGTGGATGGGCAGCTTTGTCTAAGGAATATAAAGAGAAAACCATATTAATGTGCAGTCGAACTTTATGGGATGATGCTGATAAAATATTGGATGTGGCATTTCGTGTTCTGCAAACAGGAGATGCTGATGGTAGAAAAATGATAATGGATTTTGTCAGCCATCAATCTATAAAGTGTGATATCAATAAGTTGATAAAACTTTATAAAGCATTAGGATTAAAAAGTTATCCCTTAGAGTGTCCAAATTTGCTTAAGCTTATCCTTAGTGATGATCCAAAGTTTGTGGCTGATGTATTGAAAGACAATGTCCAGAAGCAGCTCAGTCAAAAAGACAAGAGCTCTTTGCATATTGTAGATTTTACTCATGAGGAAGAACAAATTTTCGAAATGATGGAATCGAATCATCATGAGCTAGCTATACAATTGTATGTTGAGTTATTGGAAATTATCATGAAGAATACCCGTTTTGATATTCCAGGGCATGAGATAATTGGTTCTTTTGAATTCTCTAGTTTCCAGAGAGTAGAAGGGGAGCGTTTTTATCATAATTTTTCGAAAGCTTTGGTAAATAAACTGATTGATGATTTCTTGAAGAATATTGACACAAGCGAAACGCGACGTTATTTGCAGGAATTCTGTTGCAAAAAGTATGAGGCTTTTTTATTTATTGCACTTTATGTATATACCCAGTATCCCGAGAAATTTTATAATGATATTTATAAAATTATCGTTTGCCGTTCAGTTTTATCTAATGCTCCTTGTTGGGTAGAGTATCAAGCTTTGGAAGCATTAAAGTGCTCTTTTCAATTTATGAGTGTTGTACAGCAAGACAAAATAGTACATAAAGCTGAATCTTTAAATGATGATGGAGAAAAATGCATTTATGACAAAGAATTTGTTCGAAGGAGATTACAAGGTGGCTATCCTATCTGTGACATTGATTTGCATCGAGGAAAAGTATTGTACGCTTTACCAAAAGACTCTCTGTTAACATATAGCAAAAAAGCTTATTTTGAACGCTTGAGAATAGAGCGAAAATTTGGATATAAGAAAAATGGTATTGTTTGTTATTCATGGTTGGAAAATGAGTTGCCTTTTAGAAGTTCGTGTATGAGTGGTTGGACTTCCTTAGGCTTGGATAAGGCGAGGAAAATGAGTAGTAAAGCTTGGTATAAGTCTATGACCAAGTATGTAGATAACGTCCATTCGTATGATTTTGAACGTCCGTCCTTAGAGGGGCAAAATCAATTGTTTAGGCAAGTTGTAGCAGAAAATCCTGAAAAGTATCTTAATTTATTGGACAACATAGTTGCAGATAACAATATCTTGTTATGCTATGCAGAATCTGGTGTTAGAGGATTGTTGGATGCAAAAAAATATGTAGAAGCAGCCCGGATATTTGATAATATCGTTAAAGTCATTAACAATAATGCCAACTCTGAATATCGAGGATTTGGAATACATTCTTTTCTTTTAATAATAGATGATTTTCTAAGAGGTGACTATATGCCAAAAAATGTATTTGATTTTTTGTGCAATGTCGTATTGAATGTAAAAGAAAGTGAGATAAAGGCAGAAGACGTCAAAGAAAAAGACATTTACAATACTGCAATAAATCAAGCAAGAGGACATGCAGCCTATATGCTTGTAGAGTGCTATCGATTTAGAGAGTATCAAGATGAGATATTTGAAACACTAGAGAACATAGCTTCTACAGCATCAGTATATACTCGTTCTGCCATATTGCTCAATATGGCATTGTTGAACCATTTAGACCAGCAACGAAATGTACTGCTATTTAAAATGCTTTTACACGACTATGACGAAAGATTATTGGCAATGCCAATACATAATTATAATCCATTGGTGTATTTTGTTAATTATGCAGTGGATGATATATTGGATGTCTTTGTTCACGCGATAGATAAACCATGGTGCTATAAGGAGCAAGTGATAATCTTGTGGCTTGCATGGGTACATAACAATTATAGAAATGATATCAAAGTTCTTCTTGACAAAATGTGTGAAAAGGGACAGGAGGCTAGACTATCATTGCTATCTTTCCTAACTCGACAAGATGTTGAAATCGATCAAGAATCCTTTAGCTATATCTTGTTTTTGATGTCAGAAAGGTTTTGCACTGCAGAATTGGGGCATGAATGCGATATAATATTTCGACATGTAAAAAAGTGGACTCAAGAAAGGCAAGATATAATGGCAAAGACTTTTGTTGAGTCTCCTTTAAGTAAATATACGGGCAGAGGTTTTATAGATTTTTTGGCTGGCTATGCAATCAATAAACCTGTCCAGGCATTATACTGGTTAGAATGTGTTATTCATAACATGGCTCCTAACGACTACAGTATATGGAATTCTGTAACAGACGTCTTGATACAATCTTATAATGGAATTCGTTCCTTTAATGATATAGAATGCCAATCGACATTGGAATATGCCATGGATTTGATTGACGGTCTAATGATGAATAAAGATAAACGTTTTCTCATTACCAATTTCATTCATAAATTAGATGATGAATAATGAATTGTCGCATTTACATTCTATTTTGCCTAGTTTACAATCTGGTTTGTACCTGCTGGAAACTGAGCTTACGGATGAGGAAATCGTGAACTACTTTAAAGAATATAGATTTTATTCTTTCTATACGGAGGAGTTGTTGCCATCCAGAGGTGGAACACCATTTGAAATGTTTGTAATGTCGTTGTGTTGGCAATTTGACTGTAAAGAGTTTGGAGAACTAAGGTTGGCTATGATTAATTCTAGTGGTCAACAGAAAGAGAACATTATTTACGAAACTCTAATGAGAGTTATAAAAAAGATGAGTAATGGAAGAACTTCTGTTCTATTGTTGTATGGGGAACCAGATTTGTCATCTTTCAGGCATGAAGAACTTGCGGTGCTGAATTATTCTGTGTGCCATAATGGGATGACTACCTTGATTTTATCAAAGAAGAAAAGCAATGGTTGTCTTAATCAAGAGGAAAATATAGTAAAATATATAACTTTAAAATCAAATTATAAAATGGGAAATAGACAGTACAAGGTTCATATAACCTATAAACATGATGAGTTGCATAACTCAGGCATAGAAGCTATTTGTGCAGGTTTACATACTCGCAATATTCCTTTTTCAATTGATAAGTATGACATTTTATATAGAGATAATATACAAAGATATGAGGAAGAGATAGGTGTCTCGAATATTGTAATCATGTTCGTTATTCCAGAATATCTAAAATCTTTGGACTGCATGTATGAAATGACACAACTTTTCAAAAATGGAAATGTAGAGAATAGAGTCTTTCCTATAGTTGATATGGGTGATATTCCCCGTAATGGAGATGGATTGTCGCAAATCAAGAATTATTGGAATGACAAGAAAAATCGAAAGGCAGAACAGATTAAAAATGAGCCAGGAAACTCTTCGTATATGATAAAAGAGATTTCAAAAATTGACGATATCTTAAAAACGATGGATGAGTTCTGGGAATATATCGTTCATACTAATACTGGAGACTATACAGAGATGGTTGCTGACAATGCAAACTTGTTGTTAAATGAAATCGAAAAACAAATAAATGTTTCTTCAGTATTTCAAGATAATAAATTTATCCCAACAACAGAGACCGCACCAAAACAGTCTAGACGTATCTTCCAACACGGTGATAAGTCTATATATGTGGAGAATAATAGTGGAACTATAAATATCAATTAGTAAGGGTTGCTGACCACGATTCATCTTGCTTATTGACATCCTAATCAAGACATGTATAGATATTGGCTTTGGGGAAGAATCATGTTTATAAAATCTGTTGAGCCCGAGTGTGGAGAGAAAATGCTTCAGGAATTTAACTCGATTAATTGGGGAATATAATGTGTTATTCGAGTGTCTGTTGGGGTGTTCTGAGACTTATTGTCGCAACATGCTCACGTTTATTTCTAATATTGAACGTAAAATGTTATTGAATCAATGGATGGGTATCTCTATGAACATAGAAGATATATCCAAAAGACCTCTTACCAAATTCTGTCAAGATATACTGAAACAGGCTAGGATGGAATATGGCAGAGAAAAGAAAAACTAGGAGAAAAATATGAAGTCGAATATTATTTTTGCACTATTTACGGCATTTGTAGTAATAGCTATTGCTATTGGCTTTTATATGCAATGGAATCCTATAGTAGTCGCTATATTGTTGGGAGTGTTTTTTGTGGGTACCATTTGCTATTTGATAGGTATTTGTAGACATTTGATTATGTCAAGAGTTATTTTCTGCAAGGAAAAGATAGATAAAGCCTATCGAAAATACATTCGTAAAATAGCTGTCAATTGTAGTCGTAAAGTCAACCGATGGAAATTAGAAGATACGGGGGAAAACCACATATCCTTATTGTCTCCTATAGACGATTTCAAGAGACATAAAGAATATATTATCCGTCTAAAAAATGCGATAGACCAACCAAATGTATTCAATATAGCTTTGACTGGCTCTTATGGAGCAGGCAAGAGTTCTATACTTAAAACTTTCAAAGCATATTACCCGGAATATCATTATGTGAATGTGTCGCTTGCGTCTTTTGTTGAGGTTAATATGTCTGAAAGTGATAGTACACCAAAGAGTAATGAAGACAGCTTTGAGGAACAGTTGGAATATAGTATATTGCAACAACTTTTCTACCATGTAAAAGCGACAAATATACCAGAATCAAGATTCGGACGAATTGAAAGGACATCACGCAAGAAGAGAATTTTTGTGGTTGTGTGCATATTGTTGTTTGTTGTAGCAAACTTGTGCCTGTTTTGTCAGGAACAGGTGACAAAGTACTTCTTGATTCCAACAGAAGTCTTGAAATCTTCATTCTTATTTGGGTCAAGTATATGTATATTCATTCTTGGTATATGTGTTATTCTGTTTCAACTTATTCTTTTCATAAAGAAGATTAGTATCAAAAATCTAACGTTAGATAAGGCTACCTTAGAATTTGAAGAGAAGAAGAATGTTTCCATTATGAATCGCTATTTGGACGAGATTCTTTATCTCTTCCAGGAAAAGAAGTATAATATTGTAATATTTGAAGATATTGACCGCTTTGAAAATACTCATATATTTACAAAATTGAGGGAATTAAACCTGATTCTTAACCAGTCTGAAGAAATAGGAAGGAGAATTGTCTTTCTATATGCATTGAAAGATGGCATTTTCGCCAATGCAGAAGAACGAACAAAGTTCTTTGACTATATAGTTCCTGTTATTCCTTTTGTGAATGCTTCTAATTCTGGAGACTTGTTCAGAAGAAAAATTACTGATTTACATATTCCTGAGGCAGAGGTAAGCTCTTCATTTATTACGGATATATCAGTGTTTGTAAACGATATGAGGGTGTTGACCAATGTCGTGAATGAGTTTGACCTCTATCGTAACTTGCTTGATAAAAAACTGAAGAAGGGAAAATTGCTGGCTATGATTCTATATAAGAATCTCTATCCTACTGATTTTTCTTGGTTGCATCAGAATAAGGGCGTGGTTTATGAGACATTTATGTCTTCTCCTAAGATTAGAAGTGAAATTCGAGAAGATGATAGTGATCGATTAAAAGAGATAGACTCGGAGATTCAAGGAATATCTGAAGAGACTCTTAGGTCTATAGAAGAATTGCGCGCTGTTATTGTTGGAAAGTTATTAAAATTATGGCCAGGACCAGGTTGGGATATATACTGTGATGGTAGAAATATCGATATAAATAGTTTATATTCAGAAGATAATATCCAGCATATTTTGAAAGGTAATATCTTTTTTAGGAACAGCATTTATAGTAATTCGGTTAAGCATCTTAACACAGATGAAATCAAAGCTACTTTAGGGGAAAGTTATAAATATAGCGTAAGGAAAAAATACATTCAATCAGTTGCAAATAACAAAATAGAAAATCTTAGAGATGAGCGCAGGGCTTTTATGGATGAAATGGCAGCCATAGATAAATATACGCTTACAGATATTGCAAAATCAGATAGGGATATCTTTGAGCATGTGGACATACCAAAAGGTCAAGAAGAAAAAAATAAAGTTCTCAAATATTTCTTAGAAAAGGGGTATATAGACGAAGAGTATTTCTTCTATATTTCAATATTCCAAGAAGGAAGACTAACACCTTCTGATCAGGAATTCCTTCTTTCTATCAAATTCAATACACCTAAAGAATTTGATTATAAGTTACAAGAAATACCTTCTCTTATCCAAAACCTATCTGTTGTAGATTATGACCATAAGGGAATATTAAACAAAGACCTGTTGAAATTCTGCTTACTGCATGAAGATGAATATGAGGATGAATGTGATGCTATTCTTAAACAAATGGTTGTTCATGAACAATATATAGATTTGCTGTATCAATTCATGCAAGAAGGCAATTGTGTACCGACCTTCATCAAGCGATTAGTCCATATTGATAAAAATGTTTGGAAATCATTAAATATGGATATGAATCATACTAATAAGGATAAAGACAGGGTTATATCCACGATGTTTAAGTATGCAGACATAAACGACATAAGATCTGTAAATACCTCATATCCATTCAATACTTATGTAAACGATAACTACAATTATCCTGATCTGTTTGAAGATATAGATCAAAAAAAGGTTCGGGAGCTTCTTGATTTGCTGGATTTAAATGTTCAATCGTTGAAAGATGACAGCAATGGTACAGACACATATTCTTATATATATGAGAACAATATGTATGCTCTAACATTGGATAATGTCAAGGTGATTTTTAAGCATAATGAATTGCCGGTAGATAATTTGGATTCAGCAATTTATACTTCTATAGAAGCGACAGAACTGAATGAACTTCAGGGATATGTTCATCAAGAATTACCAGCATTTGTGGATAATCTTATGCTTACTTCAAGCAACACCCATGAATCTTCTGATACAATAGTGTCTTTAATGGATGAAGATATTAATTTGGACGATATTATTAAACTTATCAAGCATAATAATACTTTGTGGGATGATTGTAAGGATATTACTGATAAAGATGTTGTAAGTACCTTGTTCGTTGAAAACAAAATAAAAATGACATTTGAAAATGTGAAACATTACTGCTCTTGCATAGGTTCATGGAATATCGACGGTACACTGGTAGCATTCATGAATTGCAATGAGGAAAAATCCATGGAAGAATTCACCAAGCTTGTGGAAAGTAATGATGAACATGAAAAAGAGTTGTTGTCAAGTGTTGTAGAATCTGATGGTATTAATGACAAAATTGCTTTCTCAATATTCAATAATCGTATTCTTATTGATATATGGTGCAAGGATTTATCACAATTAAACGTAAAGAGAATAAGATATGTTGTAGATGAAGGCATTATTAGTATATCTCCAAGTACTTATCAAGACATAATAGCAGAACATCCACTGCTGAGCAAATACCTCCTTTGTAAAAATCCAGATAGTATTATTTCTGAGTGGGATGAATTTGCTTTTAGTATAACTGATGTAGTCGAGATGCTGAGTTGGATAGAATATAAGAAATACCATAACTTCATATTGAATAAGATTGAATTGGAAAGTATTACGCCAACTATTGCGAATGCTTTATTATCGTATTTCTGCAAATCGTACAGTGAGTTTAACTTGTCTTTGTATACAGAAGCTATGGAAAAGTCAAGTAATCCAGTTCTAAAGGTTTTAGCAAGTACATGTTGTATTGCGAAAAGATTAATAGCTATGAATGAACTGGCTGGCATCTTCGCTAAAACAAAAGGTATATTTGAAGGACTTGATAAACAAGGAGAGGTTTATTCTATATCCAAGCAAGTGAAAGGAGCACAGAATTTTATGAATGTCCTACACCAATTCAGATATATTGGTCAGGTGAAAAAGAAAGGTGATTATCTGACAGGAAAAGTTTTAAAACGTAAACCAAAGTAAAATGGAAGTCAACACCTCCCAACACAAATCCTTTCTCTAGCATCTCGACTTCGAGCCGTTCACCTGGCACACCTTCTATGGAGAGCAATGACCGCCATTTGTTACCGAAGAAAACAAGGAGGCATGGCGACGTTATCTGACAATAGTCATCAAGAAGCATCTGAAGGCAGAAGTGATGAATACACCTGAATTCAGAGATATTGAACTCCAGATAAGGGAAGAAAAGCTGTTGCGCATCAAATAGGACGAGCAGCGAAAACGGTCTATGGAGAAGCAACGGTATCGTGCCAAGATGGTGCGACAGTATTAATAATTTAATAAAGATTAATAGTTGAATGAATGATATAACTGCTTGTTTCGCTTTCCTGAAGTATTGCCTTGGATATAAGGTTCCTTACCGTTAAAGAAGGAGTCTTTCGAATCCCTCCGTCTCCCTTTAGCCAAAGGGAGCTCCACCTCTAACCAAGCCTTCTCAATAGTCTTTACGACCCCTTCGGTTCCCCTTGTAGGGGACAGAAACCTCAGAAGGAAGGATGTAACCGCCCTACAGTGCTACATTTGCCCCACCTGTCCCTCCCCTGCGGGAGGGTCCTTAACCCACTCCCAAGCCCTCGCCCTTTCCAAAAGGGCAAGGGATGTAACCGCTCCTCCTCGTCGCTCGGAACCGCTACGCTCTAAGGTTGGCGGGGCATCAAAGCCCTCGCCATGTTTTGCGGGATGGGACCGCCTTGCTAAAGGTGGATAGGATTATTCAAGTGCTAGTTTTGTGGTAATTCGTTGATAACTTGCAGATTTCTTGTGATTTTCTTGGTGGTTTCGAAGAAAAAGCGTATTTTTGCGGCAGAAGTGTTAAATATAGAAGGAATTGATTATGAGAAGTATGAATAAAATGTCGGCGGAGGATATCGCTAAGCTTAAAGCGGTAGCTTTGTATGTCTTAGACAAATGTGGTGAAACGGATTTCATTCATTTGTTTAAGATTATCTATTTTGCGGAAAGGAATCTCTATGCAAAATATGGTCAACATTTAGTTAAGGATACTTTTATCGCCATGGAACACGGACCGGTTCCCTCTCATCTTTATGATGCCTTGAAATTAATGAATGGCAAGGGAAACAATAAGGATGTCAAAGCTATTAGCGATTCTTTGTTACCTGCTGGTGGGGAATGCGCTTGGTTTTTTGTGAAAGCTGGCGAAAAGCCTGACTTGGACGAATTGAGTAAAGCTGAGATAGAAGCGTTGGATGCTGCCATTGATAAATACAAAGATATGGATACCAAGACTTTGTCTGAGCTATCTCATGATTCTGCCTGGCATGAGGCATGGGATAAAAATCATAATGCTGTTATGACCTCTCTGAATATTGCAAAAGCAGGTGATGCTTCTAATGAGTTTTTAGAGTATCTCCAGGAACAGGAATTTATAGATTCTATTTTGGAGGCTTAGGCTATGGTGAACTTCAAAGAATTGCTGGGAAATAATAATCAGCTTCAAAACTTGCTCCTTGATACAGTTGAGGAGGGTGAAGTTTATCGTCTTTGCCTGACAAAAGAAGAAGGTATTATTCCTAAAAATAAAGGAGATGAAGGGAGAAAGAAGTTCTTTGTAGTTGTGGGTAAAGACCAAGAAGGAAATGCAATTGGTTTTGTACTTATCAACTCAGAAATCAATAAGCACCTTCCTGAAAGTAGAAGGAAATTGCACTATTTATTGAAGGCTTCTGAGTATGAGTTTTTGGGTGACCAAGATAGATTTGTCGATTGCTCTGATTTTAAAAGAATTTCAAAGGAACGATTTGCAGAATTGTTTTCAATAGATAAGATGAAGGGAAAAATTAATAAGAATGATTTGGTAGAAATAAAAAAAGCTATTTGTTCTTATGAGAATATTTCCATGAAGTTGTTGAAACGTTTTAGATTGATATAACTGGGAAATTTATTGTGATTTTCTTGGTGGTTTCGAGGGAAAAGCGTAACTTTGGCGGCTGAATGTTGAACTAGAATAAATAGGAGGAAGAATATATGGATACAACAAAGTTAACAAGGGAAGAGGCTCTACGCCGTTGGAATGCTTCTAAGGAAAACAAACGTAAAATGGTGGAGAAACTGGAGAACTTGGTTCGCAAAAGCTGTCTGGAACGTACAGGTAAAGAACCTATAGGGGTAGAAGTATGGTAGTAGAAAAGATGTCTCTGGCTGTGCTTGTGCTTATGTAACAGAGAAAGCTGTTGTGCAGAAGATGTCACTGCAGAAACTGAAAGAGTTGTATCATGGGGATTCGGCTTTCCTATCAAATTTTAAAGTGGATGGAATATAGAGCTTAAGAGATGAACCACTATGAACCGTTTTTCTGAATCTCGATGTAAGTGATGCAGGAAAATTGTAACTGTCTGATAATCGGAATGGTAGAGAGTGTAAACTAAACTGTGTCAAGCTACAAT